>MDSZ01238250.1_pt1 | contig 14405 bp, 10 predicted proteins | sample 811201 | NCBI WGS metagenome assembly MDSZ01 (sample SAMN05326647, study PRJNA326480) | marine metagenome | isolation source: seawater | place: Indian Ocean: North | collected 2010
GCATCTGGAGGTACCGCAGCGAATTGATTTGTGGAAACTTCAACCAGTTCATTATTTGTGTTTTCCAGCGAAGCAGAGGAGGCAGCTGTAGGATCCAGTTTAACCTCCAATGCATCCATCATCTTTTGCACTCCAACTGCAGGTTCAGGATTATTTTTAACGTAAGTTTTAAATGCCTCGAAAGCCAAAGTCTCACGATTAGGATAATCTGGCGGCACGTGAAGATGATAGGTTAATGCTAGGTTTAGCTGCGCATGATTAAATTCAGGCTGCAGCTCCAATGCCTCCCGGAAACTTGTTATAGCTCCTGAGTAATTCTTAAGTTTTAGCTGAACCAACCCATGGCGGTTATGAACCACCGGAGAGCTGTTATTTTCATTCAAGGCCAACCGATATGTCTTTTGTGCCTGCAACATATCCCCATTCTGACGAAAGGCTTCCGCCAGCCAAAAAAGTGATTTAAAGGTTGGTTTTTGCGAGGCAAACGTATGGAGTTGCCTCTGCGCATCAGCCAAACGGCCACGATCCAAATTCAATCGGCCCTGATTAAAATATAGGACAAAAGATGAATGATCTGGAGAATTCCTACGTTCACCGGCAATCTTTACGGACTTTTGAAATGCCTCGCTCGCTCCATTCAAATCATCAGCTCGGTGTCGAGCCAACCCAAGATAATTCCACGCCCTCCATTCCTCTGGTAAAATCTGAACTGCCTTTTCGAATTCTATAATTGCCGCTTCCACATTACCTTTTTGTAACAGCTTTTCTCCATTAAACAGAGCTTTTGCCCCGGGAGGCTTACAGCCCAGGCCTGCAAAAGCCCAACTGGCAATCATAATGAAATACAAATTTTGTCTCGTCGCCATTGGGAATTAAACTATCTTGGTGCAAGAGCATGTTTACAAAATTGGCTCATATGGCAAAGGCGCATTATTCACCGGCTAAATGCGCATTATTCACGTGCTTGTTCATATTGATCCCACCTTCTCTAAGTGCTCCCATCAAGGCCACCGTTGTTCAAGTTCATACCCCAATGGCAACCCGCCACTTCCAGCCGAAGGAGAACCAGGTCTTAACTATGGTTCAGAGCGGGATCAGGCGATTAAGCAGACAAACCAATACAACTTTGGCATGGCGACAATTCGTTTCAACCAATGAAGTTATAGGCCTGAAAATAAATACTCAGCTAGGCACCCTTTCTGGCACAAGGCCCACCGTTGTAAAAGCAGTAATTAGAAGCCTGATTGCTTCAGGGGTTCCCCCTGGTAATATCGTACTTTGGGATCGTAAACTGCAGGACTTAAAACTGGCAGGCTACGAAAAAATGGCACTGGAATTTGGCATAAAATTAGCCGGCGCAAAGGATAGTGGATACAGCCAATGGGATAAATATACCGTGCCCGCCCTGCATTGGGATTTAGAGGAAGGTGATTATTTATTTAATAAAATAAAAACTAGTAATGTCTCCCATACTTCTAACCTTATTACAGATCGATTAGGTGCCATAATTAGCATTCACCCACCCATGCCTGATAGACGAACCGGATCTCGCGGCCATTTACAGGAGTTGGCTTTTTCCGGCGCAGACAACACTACCCGTTTCACCTTATCAAGGCCCCACCTCAATCCGGCAATAGGTGAATTAATCGATCGTATCGCCTTTTCACGGTCTATTGCCCCACCTATTTTCAGAAAAGAATTAGAAATTTTACAAAAGAACCAACCCGTTCATGCGAACTCTCTTCATTTAATAAAAACCCAAGGCAATATGCTATACTACTACCAAAAAGCTTCAATTAACGCTTTGCCCGTACACACTGCTTTCTCATTAGCCTATGAAAAAGCAAAAGAGGAGATGAAAGGACAGACCTTGCTAATTAGCAGCGGAAAACACCAGTGGGAACAAATTATCCTACCGGACGGACGAAATATTCTCAAGCGGGAAACTCTTGGCAAGGAAGAAATGGCACAATCCAAACTCCGGCTCCACATCACCGATGCACTCCTATGTCAGTTCAATCATGGAGGACAATCACGACCAGATTTTGCTACAGCCTTGAATGAACTTTGGTTTAGCAGAGATCCTGTTGCATTAGACACCTTATCTCATGAACTCATAACAAAATTACGCAACCTAATGAATTTACCTGTACGAACCAATCCACGTAAACTTCTGCGATATGCCTCCGGAAAAAAGTTGGGAACGGATTCAATTCAATCTATGAAAATTGAGAGGGTCAATCTTCTGGACCACGCACCCGAATAAAATCGCGAATCAAAGACAGTTCTTCGACTCCGGCAATGGTATGTTCCTTTGCAAATTCGTGTGATTGAATTTGTAGCTTTCCATCAGCAGAAAGCTGATGCAATTGGCCCTTCACCTTTTCTACAGGTATAATTGGATCGAACGTTCCGTAGGTGAAGAGGATTTCTTGCTCTCTAGAAACTTCAGCAAGCTCATTTAAAGCATTTTCTGGTTGGTGAACATATCCGCTAATCCCAATACAGCCAGCGAGCCGGCACTCATAGCGCATCGCTATTTCCATAGTCATGAGACATCCTTGGCTAAAACCAAACAGGAAGGTCTGTTTCGCAGGATATCCAGATTCCCGCTGACCATCCAGTAATTCCTCGAGTAAGGCCCGACTACGCTTTACACCAGGATCAGGATTATCATAAATATCATACCACGAAAAACCACCATGGTAATCATCCGGGGCATTAACCAGCAGGTAATTCAACCATGGTAAGTCTAGAGCGTTGGGCAACCACCGATAGCCCTCCATACTGTCTCCCAGACCATGCAGCAGGACCATAAGCCATTTTGATTCGGTCTTCGTAGATGGGATCAATTCCGTTTGAAGCATAGAGCAAAGAAAGGAATCCTAGAAAGTCTAGAATATAATTAAAAGGCTGCTACGGCGGTCCCGCAAGACCGCCGTAGCAGTGTGTTCTCCACCTACCAACTTAAAGCGGATGCAGTCTGATATTCAGTAACACGTGTCTCGAAGAAGTTTTTCTCCTTTGCCAGGTCAATGGTTTCACTCATCCATGGAAATGGATTGTCCGAACCATACTTTGCGGCAAGACCTATACGCTCCAGGCGACGGTCAGCGATGTGCTGAACATATTCACGGAAAAGCCCAGCATTCAGGCCAAGGATTCCACGTGGCAGGCAATCTTGGGCATAGGCAATCTCCAGCTCCACAGCTTCCTCAATCATGGCATCAATTCCCTTGGTAAATTCAGGCGTCCACGCCTCAGGATTTTCAGCCTTAATTCCATTGATAAGATCCAGTCCAAAGTTCATGTGAATGGATTCATCACGCATAATATATTGAAATTGTTCGCCAATTCCAGTCATGCGATTGCCTCGATGGAAAGATAGAATCATTACAAAGCCTGAATAAAAAAAGATACCCTCCATTATTACATAAAACCCAATTAGGTTTTTGAGGAAGGTTTGAATCCCTTCAGTAGTGTCAGTGCTAAAGCCTTCCTGCATAATATCACTGGTAAGCTTCATCTCAAAGTTATCCTTATCACTGATCGAATTCACCTCATGATACATATTAAATATTTCTCGCTCATCAAGATTCAGCGACTCGCAAATATAATGAAAGGTATGCGTATGGATGGCTTCTTCAAAAGCCTGCCGCAACAAGTATTGCCGACATTCAGGGTTGGTTACGTGCTTGAAGATAGCCAACACAATATTGTTACCCACTAGGCTCTCAGCAGTACTAAAAAACCCAAGGTTTCGCATAATCACCTGCCGTTCGTCCGCACTAAGCTTGTTGGATTTCCATAGTTCAATATCCTTCTGCATCGGAACCTCATCAGGCATCCAATGATTTTTACAGCCGTTTAGATAATGCTCCCAAGCCCAATCGTACTTGATGGGCATGAGCTGATTTACATCCACGGCCTTGCAATTAATAAGCCGTTTGTCCTCCACATTAATGCGCTTGGTAAGATCATGAGCCTCCGGCCGCTGATCTGATACATTGCAACAAGACATATTTTTTTCTCCTTGGTTAGGTTATTTGGTTAGTTAAATTACTGGCAAGCTTCGCATTCCGGATCGAGAATACTGCACGCTTGGGGAGCTGCAGCCACTTGAGCCACTTCACTGGAAGCAGACTTACTCTTCATCCACTTGGGCTGAACACCGTAACTATTAATATTCACCGTAGACTTCTCTATCTGCGTCGCAGCCAATGTGCGTAAATAGTAGGTTGTTTTCAGACCGGCCTCCCAAGCAAAAAAATACATATCGCTTAATGCCCGACCGGTCTTCTGCCCTTCTTCAACCTGATTGATATCAAAGTACAGATTCAAAGATTGCCCCATATCAATCCATTTCTGCCGACGTGCCGCACAGGCGATAAGCCATTTGGAATCGATTTCAAATGAGGTACGGAAGATATCCTTCAAGTCATCAGGAACACGGTCAATCTCCAGAACAGAACCATCATGGTACTTCAAATCCTCTACCATCTGGGCATCCCACAAACCCCGCTCCTTCAGTTGCTCTACAAGGTAGTCATTAACTACAATGAAATCACCGGAGAGATTAGCCTTAGCATAAAGATTCTTATAGGTCGGCTCAATCGATTGACTTACTCCGATAATATTGGCGATGGTTGCAGTGGGAGAGATTGCCATAGTGTTGCTATTACGCATTCCATGTTTAGCGATAGATTCACGTACCGGGGCCCAATCCATATTACAACCACGATCCAGCGTAAGATGCCCTCCCCTCTCCTTCTCCAGCAGATCTACTGTATCGATTGGCAACAGTCCCCGATCCCACTTAGACCCCTCATAGCTCTTGTATGCCCCTCGCTCCGCGGCCAGTTCACTTGAAGTAAGAATCGCGTAGTAGGAAATCATTTCCATACTACGATCAGCAAACTCAACCGCGCCCTGACTCGAATAAGGAATACGCAATTGATAGAGCGCATCCTGAAAAGCCATCACTCCCATCCCCACCGGACGGTGAAGCATATTTGCGTTACGTGCCTCCGGAGTGGGGTAGAAATTAATATCAATCACATTATCCAACATACGAATCGCCGTACGAACAGTCTGAGCAATAAGCTCTTCGTCGAGCTGACCATCCTTAAGATGAGCAGCAAGATTCACCGAACCAAGGTTGCATACAGCAGTCTCCTCAGTACTTGTGTTGAGCAGGATTTCAGTACAGAGATTTGAGCTGTGAACAACCCCTGTGTGGTCCTGTGGTGAACGAACATTCGAAGGATCCTTAAAAGTAATCCATGGATGGCCCGTCTCAAAAAGGTTCATCAGCATTTTGCGCCATAAATCCTCTGCTGCCACTGTCTTGAAGTGCGTAATTCTCCCGCCCGCAGCCATAGCTTCGTATTCTTTATAACGTTTTTCAAAAGCCATACCATAGAGATCATGTAGATCTTCCACATCACTCGGACTGAAAAGGGTCCATTCGCCACCCTCCTTCACCCGCTTCATGAACAAGTCCGGAATCCAATTGGACGTATTCATATCATGAGTGCGCCGACGCTCATCACCCGTATTCTTACGCAGCTCCAGAAAGTCCTCGATATCCAGATGCCATGTCTCGAGGTAAGCACACATGGCCCCCTTTCGCTTACCTCCCTGATTTACGGCCACTGCTGTATCATTAGCCACTTTAAGGAAAGGTATCACCCCCTGGCTCTCGCCATTTGTCCCCTTGATATGTGAACCTGTAGCACGAACATTTGTCCAGTCATTGCCCAAGCCTCCAGCCCACTTGGAAAGGCGGGCGTCATCCGCTACCAACTTGAATATGCTTTCCAAATCATCATCCACCGTACTCAAGTAACAAGATGACAACTGCGGATGAAGGGTCCCCGCATTAAAAAGTGTGGGGGTAGAGGACATAAACCGGAATGAACTTAGCGTATTATAAAACTCAATCGCACGTTCCTCCTTGTTTGTCTCGTTCATTGCGAGTCCCATAGAAACACGCATGTAAAAATACTGAGGCGTCTCAATACGTGTTCCACCTATGTGAATGAGATAACGATCATAAATAGTCTGAATCCCCATGTAGGCGAACTGTTGATCCCTCTCAAGATTCAAAGCATCGGACAATTTATCAAAATCAAACTTTAACAGCTCAGGCGACAACCGTCCGGCATCCACTCCCTGCTGAAGAAATATACGAAAATTATCTCGATGTACCTGCGGCAGATCGGAGGCCGACTCAAACTTTGGCAGCACCTCCTCATAAATCTGGTTCAGCAATAATCGAGCAGCCACATAGGTATAAGCTGGCTCCTTCTCAATCCGCGCCTTTGCTGACATAACCATTGCTTTGTCAATTTCAGAAGTATGCACCCCATCATAAAGGTTACGCATGGTCTCATCAAAAAGGTCATTGGCCTGACACTTATCCTCAATGCCACGGCACGCACCATAAATATCACGCTTCAAACGACCTGGGTCCAGCACCTCCCTCTCTCCATCAGGTAGCGTAACAAACATCAACTCTTGGGCCTGGCCATCCAAGGTGCGGTCACCACGAATAGCGCGAGCCTTTCGATGTTCTTCACGATAAACGATATAACGGCGAGCAGCTCCTCGGAAACCCAATTCCATAAGCTTGTCCTCTACCGTATCTTGAATGCGCTCAATATTAAGAGCCTCACCTTTCACGGCACGGCTGAGACATTTCTCCACCACCTCATTAGTAATACGTTGGGCATCGGTCTGCATATCCGCCGGTGCGAGTGTGTCCATCTCTATTTCAGCATCGGCCTTTAGTGACGCTTCGATGGCTAAATAAATTCTTGTCTCGTCAAAATCAATTACACGGCCATTACGCTTGCGTACTTGAAACTGTTTGCCTTCAAGTGGATCCAATGTAGCCATCCGCAATTGGCCATCAAGCTGCTCATTAATCATCTACTACTACCTCCGTCATCGGTGCGGCCTGCCAAACCGCTCATTCGTAAGCAGGCAACACAAGCCGATACTTGGTGCCCGTGGGTGGGTTCAGGTTGGGTTAAACCATTCCCGCTGCCTTGGCTCGGCAGCAGCCTGCACACTCGTGCAGGGCTTGTTGATCAAACCGTTCGCGGATAAAACTTCCGTTGAGAAACTCCAGCTCGTATTGGGGTTCAAATAGCCTCATTTTACCGATAAAACAGGTGGTTATTCACATGAACCACACCACTTGTTGAATAGCTTATTTAGCACCTGTACACAACCTATAGTGTGATCAATTGATCAACTGCGCGATATATTGGGGTATGCGTAAAAAGAGTCAACTATATTAATGTGAAATAGTGAATAAAGAGGACGGATATCACTAATGTGTAGCTTTTGGACCCTGTATTTAGCCATTTTTAATCAAAAAAAAACAATTCACACTTCAATATTCACAACAAATATAATTTTAAAGGAGTAATTTAGGTGAATAGGCGGTTTTTTGGCCTATTTTTGCAATTTTATTTGTGAGCAAAGTTCCAGAAGCACCTTTTTTAGGGTGAACTTAGCGCTGCTATTGACCACGCAGCCAATCTACAATCTGTTCCATTTGCTTACGCGTTAGCTTGTCATCCTTGCCGAAGGCGGGCATCCGGTCATTTTTGCTGCCATAGAAACGTTCGTGGGCTGGATTATCGACAATTCCCATCAACCACCCACGTGAACCATAACCTGTCAAATCGGGTGCCGAATACTCATCTGCATTCCAGTCACCCAACGCATGACAGTCAACACACCCTATTTCTTCAAAGAGCTCATAACCTGCCTGAATATCCGCTTTATCGTTCAAATCCATTTTGGTTTGACTGGGCAACTTGGCCTCTGCTGAGAGAGCTTTAATTATCTGATTCATTTCATTGCGCAACGCTTCATCATCGTCGATCCCGTCAAATTCATCCTCAAGGAAGCCCTGCATTTTGCTTTTTTTCGCGTGAGCAGTATTCCCAAAAAATTCCGGTGAATTGAACCGCTTTGGATGTAATAATTCAGTCAAATATTCGCGACTAGCAAAGCCTTTGAGATCAGGAGCACTCTGGTCTGTTACCTTATTCCCCAATCCATTTTCTCCTCCATAAGTGTGACAACTTGCACAATGCTGCGCAAAAAGTTTAGGTCCCTGCAACAATGCCAATGCACCCTCAGGGGGAATCCCATTAGCAGCCATTTCTTTAATGATCTTCGCTTCGCGTTGAGCTTGAGCCTTAGAAGCCAGATAAGTAGGGTTATTGCGATCCTGATTCACCGCCACATAAGTCAATATGCCAGCAAAAACCAAAATACCAAACAATAGACCCAGATTGAATTTATGACCTTTCTCACTCCTACCAATTATCGGCATAAGAAAAATCAAAGTCATAGCAATACCAGGAAGTACAATGGCGCCCAACACCTCCCAATGTCCGGGGAAATATTTGAGAAATTGAAACAGAAATAAGAAATACCAATCTGGCCGAGCCGGATAGTTTGTAGAAGGATCCGCTGGAGCATCCAAATGTGCACCATCAAAAGAAAAGTGTAATACCAGCACAGTAACGAGCACCGCCAAGCAAGCCACAGCATCCTTCAGAACCTGTTCAGGCCAAAAAAATTCATCCGATCCTTTAAGCGGTTTTTTGGGTGTAATTCCATGCCTTCTAAAGAGGTAAATATGACCGACAGTAAGGGCAATTACACTAACAGGCAAAATACCCGCATGCAGAGCAAAGAATCGTGTCAAGGTATGGTGACCATAATCCGCACCTCCAAGAACCAATAATTTAAGCTGTTCTCCAATTATCGGCGTACCCCCCATAATATCAGTCGCCACTTTAGTTGCCCAAAAACCCTTCTGATCCCAAGGCAACAGATAACCGGTAAGGGAAAGGGCCAGAGTTAGTTTTAGCAGGATTACACCAAACCAAAAATTCACCTCACGAGGAGCCTTGTAGGCCCCATCGATTATCACTTGCATAAGATGAAACACCAGAAGCACCGTCATCACTTGAGCAGTCCAATGGTGTAACCCACGCAAGAAATGGCCACCGGTCATTTGATAATTGATGTAATACACACTCTCCCATGCGGTTTGACCGCTAGGTGCATACCCCATCCACAAAAATATCCCGGTGATGAACTGAATCATCAACGCAAAGGTCAATGTGCTACCCCATACATATCGCCAACGGGAGCCCCCAGGAACATTTTCAAAAAGAACCTCCCGGATATGATCACGGACACCTGTACGGTTATCTAGCCATTCGTAAAGTTGCTTAACACGGTGCATACTACGGGGACGAAAAATCAAATAACTATCTTCTCCTTGGTGTTGGATTTGAATCGTTCAAACTTAACCCAAACTTCAACTCCATTGCGAATTTCGACTACCAACTCGTCCATCGGTCGCGGACTTACTCCTTTGGTAAGTTTACCATCGAGGTTAAATTGGCTGTCATGGCAGGGGCAGAAGAAATCGTTTTCACTCTTACGGTAATCCACAAAACACCCAAGGTGAGGACACACCGTATTGTAGGCGATTACTTTTTCATCCCGTTTCAGCAAATAGACTGCCCCCACTGGCACATCCGTATATCGACTCCATTTATCTGATTTATTTTCCACGATAGCAAACTTCATTGGTTCGCCATCTTGTAATTCAGTTAATTCTGCCAACCGAATAAATTCAGCTTTTTCCGATTCACTATTCTTCCTAACTATCGGATCTATTAATACACGTATCCCAGCAGTCATTGGCACTGCCCCAACAGCCGCACCAATGAAACAGGAAGCCCCTCTGATAAAACCCCGCCGATCGGGCTGCTCCGGCTGAGATTCCTGATCTGAAAAGTTATCTTCCGTCGACATGAAATATATTGGTTCTATTTTAAGGCGTAAATGGGACTGGGCCCCATGTCAGCAATCCAATAAACTAACTTAAATATGCCCACCTAACAATGTTGAATGTTAATCAATTTTAGATGCAGGAAACACTGTCCCAGCCTACCATTAGGGCGTGATGGCCCTCTCCCTATTTCCGGGTGATACCGCACTACTGCTTGCCATTTTGGTAATCGGCACATGCACCCTATTGGGTGTCGTCTCCGATGGTATCAGGATGGGGATGCTGCTGATCAGCTCCTTGGTTGCATGGCTCATTGCGCCCTTCATCGGCAACTGGATGCCATCTGTTCTTTTACCCTCAAACCCACTTTGGCATGAGATTGGGGCAGGGGCGATTCCAGCTTTTCTTTTCATATTATTATTCTTTTTTGTCGGCACCCATTTTCTTCACAAAAAAATAACGCTGGATTTAAAATATAAATGGGATGAATACAAACACAACCGGTGGGATAACCTTAACCCTTTATTAGGAAAGATTTGCGGCGGCTTACTTGGAATTTGGTTTTTCCTACTCATTGGAGGAATAACAATGCCCTTAGGCTACCTTACCGCCAAAGTTCAATCAGCATATCCTAATAATGACCCGTTGGTATACCAACTCAGTTCACGATTGTATCGTGATTTCTCTTCTTTGGGGCTACACCGTCCTGCCCGACTATTTGATCCCGCAGAAAAAGACTACTACTTGGCTGCCGATATAGCGGCTTTGAGTTATCACAACTTTGGAACAAACAACCTCGATCATGTAAAACATTTCCGCCGCCGCCTGCTGGGCTACCCGGGATTAGTTGATGCATCCTATAACCCACATATTCAAGGGCTAACGCATATATGGACTACCAATACTTTTTTCATGGGCCTTTACAACCGCACTAATCTTAGTCAGTTGCTATCCAACCCTCAACTATATGCCGCATGGAAAGATGAGAACCTGAAAGCGCAACTGGCACATGTAAATCTGGTTGATTTCCGGACGTTTCTTAAAAAAGGAAAATCCGGCGAGTATAACGCAGCATTACTTCAGCAACAGGGCCGATCCCCGATCCTTGGCTGCTGGGAATTGGACCCCGAAAGCACTTTTGCTCAATTCAAATCCACCTACCCCAAAATGAATGACCGGGAAATGAAAATATTAAATAATTACCTTGTTGAACTCGCAGATCAAATGAGCCTGAGTTTTTCCGATGGGTTTTGTTATTTAGAGGGACGTAGTTTTCCCATCCGCGCACTTGGGGTAAAAGCAAATGTAGAGCGCCCCAACATCACTCCAGATGATTTTTTACCGAGTATTCCTCCGCGCAATTTTACCGATTTTTCAAGGCTAATAACCTATGGCCCTTGGGAGAAGCAATCTGATGGCAGTTACCTTACCCACTTCAAGTGGAGTAAAGTCGAAAGTAACGTGACAATCCAACTCTTTCCCAGCCGCATCATGGTGTCCTTTGAATCTTTCCGCGGAGAAAAATACGTCTTCAGACGCCAGAAACTGTAACTATTCGCTCAATGAGCAAAGTTGGGCAGTCAGACAAGCTGACAGACCGTGGAGCGCCTTAGCAGATTGAAGATTAGACACACTTGCGTTCGCGCGCTCTATATACCCCTCAACAACTTCACGACACGAAGCAGGGATTTGACGATCCACCAACCCCTCTCTTATGGTATCGGTTTTAGCTCCTCCTTCTTTCAACATCGCCAACCAAGCCTTGTGTTCGATTTCATCGGCTCTTTCAAGCGCCGTAATCACAGGCAAAGTCGCCTTACCTGTGGCAAGATCTGTCCCCAGTGATTTACCTGCCTGAGCCTCTTCTCCAAATAAGTCCAGACAATCATCATAGATTTGATAAGCGGTACCCAATTGGATTCCATACTCCCGCAAAGCACTGTGAGCCGCCTTATTTTCTGGGGCAGCTAACCGTGCCCCCAATTCGCAAGCTAACGCGAAGAGTTCCGCGGTTTTCATCCTTACTAACTCCAAATATTCCTCCCGACTTAACTCGAAATTACCTCGCTGTAATGTTTGCCGAATTTCACCGGTGCATACTATCTTGGCTGAATGGCTTACCAATTCACAAACCTCACTGGTCGGCAGGGCCGCAGCAAGCCTCAGGGCTTCAGCAAAGAGGCAATCACCGGCCAATACAGAAACTTTGTTACCCCAGTTCGCGGCTAGGGTGGGACGATTGCGTCTTACCTCGGCTGAATCCACGACATCGTCATGAACCAACGTTGCCAGATGAACCATCTCAATGATCACAGCTGCGCGTACATGCTCAGGCTTCAATCCTCCAGCCGCCCGAGCTCCCAAGGCAACCAAAGCCGGTCGTAACTGTTTACCTTGGCTGGATAGGGCATACTGGATAAAAGTGGCAATTTGTGGATCGAAATTCTTTACCTGTTCTTTAAGGCAATTTGACACCTCATCCAAAAATGGCTGGATAGGGTCACACAATTCCTGCCAATTTTTGGGTGGGATAAACTCTTTAGTCTCAGTAAGCACTTTTAGAAATATAACGAAAACTAAGCCAGACTCAAATCTTGGTTTGCCCTAATTGCAGAATCCGTTTGAACTCGCCGGCTCTCAGAGGCATGACAGACAGTCGGCTCTGCTTGATGAGTGAAATTTCTGCCAACTTAGAGTCCTTTTTTATCTCCTCTAGGCTCACTGGTTTATTGAGCGCTTTAATTGGCTTCAAATCCACCGCACTCCAGTCGCCCTCTTTAGCCGTTGGGTCCGGATAAGCCTCACCCGTCACTTTGGCCACCCCTACCACCGATTTTTCGCTAACGCTATGGTAATACATCACCTGATCGCCTTTCTTCATGGCTCGCAGATTGTTGCGAGCCTGATAATTCCTGACACCATCCCAGTAGGTACCCTTGTCCTTGATAAACTGCGCCCACGGATATTTTTCTGGTTCCTGTTTTACCAGCCAATACTGCATGGAGGAAAAGATGGGAAGGATTTGGTTCAGAGTCACGAAAACACTACTCACTTACCCTCAGGTCCGGTAAAATGAACTCGTGGTTGATATCGCTGAGAACCTAGCCCAAGTACAGCAACGAATTTCTGAAGCCTGTGAACGGTCAGACCGTAGCACAGAAGAGGTGCAACTGGTGGCTGTTGGTAAAAAATTTACTGCCCAAGTCATTAGAGAAGCCGCTGATTGCGGTCTCAACCTGTTTGGAGAAAACCGAGTGCAGGAAGCCAAAATAAAGATTCCCGATTGCCCCGGGCATTTGCGTTGGCACTTTATTGGAAATCTGCAAACCAATAAATGTAAGGATGCAGTGGCACTCTTCGATATGCTTCATGCAGTAGATAGTCTACATTTGGCTGAAGAACTCAATAAACGCTGCGAACAGTTGGCTAAAGTTATGCCGGTATTACTCGAAGTGAATGTGTCTGGAGAAGGCAGTAAACACGGCTTCACTCCGGAGCAAGCCATTGAAGCAACCCAAGCTTTCTTTGATTTCCCCAAGCTGGAACTGCACGGGCTCATGACCATGGCACCTTTCAGTCGCCAAGCTGAAAGTACTCGGCCTTATTTCCGGAAATTGCGCGAGCTAAAAAGTGATTGTGAAGAGAAGCTGGGAGCTCCCTTACCTGAATTATCAATGGGCATGAGCGGGGACTACGAGATAGCCATTGAAGAAGGCGCTACCCTTATTCGGCTGGGCACGACCCTCTTTGGGCCACGATCTCAAGCCAATAAAGATTAAAAACCTCTTTTAATAAGGCAAAGCCATTAAGGTCGCCGCATTACCTTTAGTTTGGCCTCCCCTCGTGAAGATATGTTTTTTTCCAATAGCCCCTTGTGGTGAAATATCAGCATCAGTCGCCATCACTGCCGAGCCATCGGCCTTGGCCAGCTGGCCTTGACCGGCTTTTAGGCCGCTAATACCAACGGCTTTATTTTTTTCTCCGACCCATTTGGCTGTAGCCAAATCCCGCGTAGTCAGGTTACGGGTTACTACCAATACCGAATCGGGCCTTTGAGGATCTCCGCCAAAACATATGCCGTAACTCATACCTGCGTGGGGGATGGGCTGACCAGTCAGGGTGTTATATATATTCCAATTATTTCTGATAACATCATTAGCCCGCTTACGAATTTTGTCACAGGGAGAAAGCAGATGCTTGGCATCACCAATTTGATTCTTCAAATCTCTGATACCCATAATCCCGCCAATAGTGCCTGCTCTAGGATGCACATGCGGCCCATCCCCACCACCATACCCGGGCACTTTGGGCCATCGCCACCAATCACCCGGTTTTGCGGCAACATCTAAATGCTTCTTTGCCGAGAATGAAGTAAGTTGCCAGGGCATGCGCTGCTGATTTTGGTCAGCAAAAGAAATCAGACTTCGAGTAATCAACATCAGTTGATATTCATTCACCAATTTGCATTGGGCACCGGGTGGAGGGGGAGGCGCAGTCGGCGTCACTGGACGCGTGGGTGTAACCGGTTGAGTGGTTGGGTTCCCATCAACTCCCAGAATTCCACCGGGGA
>MDSZ01055553.1_pt1 | contig 14403 bp, 13 predicted proteins | sample 811201 | NCBI WGS metagenome assembly MDSZ01 (sample SAMN05326647, study PRJNA326480) | marine metagenome | isolation source: seawater | place: Indian Ocean: North | collected 2010
CTGAAATTAAAATCTTACCAAATGACTTAATAAATAAGATCGCCGCAGGTGAGGTTGTTGAAAGACCATTGTCAGTGGTCAAGGAACTTGTAGAAAATAGTATTGATGCAGATGCATCAAGTATTGAAATTTTTATTATTGATGGAGGAAAAACAGAAATTAAAGTAATTGATAACGGAATTGGTATTGAAAAAAAACAAGTAGAACTTTCGGTTAGAAGACATGCAACATCTAAACTAACCCAAAAAAATTTTAATAAAATTTCAACACTTGGTTTTAGAGGCGAAGCTTTACCATCAATCGCTTCTATTTCTGATTTTTCAATTCAATCGAATAATAAAAATGATATGGAAGGAATGGAAATTAGAGTTTCTTCAGGAGAATTTAAATATTTTAAACCAGTAAGAAAATCTAAAGGAACTTCAGTAACCGTTAAAAATTTATTTTTTTCTACACCAGCAAGATTAAAATTTCTAAAATCTAGTAATTATGAATCTTTATTAATCAAAGATTTAATAAAAAAATTTGCATTATGTAAATTTAATATAAATTTTTCTTTAACGATAGATGGAAAAAAAGTTTTAACAACTAATTTTAATATGGATAAAGATAGTAATGAAAAGTTCAAAACAAGAGTTGTCGAAGTTTTAGGTGAAGAATTTAAAATAAATACGGTTGATTTTTCAAAAAAAAATGAAAAATTTAATTTTATTGGATTAGCCGGGTTACCTACTTTTCATTTTTCTAATACAAAAAACCAATTTGTCTTCATTAATGGAAGAGTAATTTCTGACAAATCATTTAACCAAATATTTAAAGTAGGATATAGAGACTTTATTCCCTATGATAGATTTCCACAATTTATTTTGTTTCTAGAGTGTGACTTTGACGAAATAGATGTTAATGTTCATCCTTCCAAAAATGAGGTAAGATTTAAAAATATAACGGAAGTAAGATCATCAATTATAAGCTTAATAAAAAAAACAATATCTTCAATTGGTCACAAATCAAGTTTAACTAATACTCAAGAAATTATTAAAAAGTTTGAGAATGCAACTTTTCAGACCAAATTAAATCTCAAAGATCATGTCACAAGAGAAAATTTACAAAATGGTGAAGATGATTCATCAAAAAGTATTAGTAGTAACGTTGAAAATAATTTTCCACTGGGGTATGCAAAGACGCAATTCCACAAAAATTTCATAGTTTCACAAACTGATAAGGGTATTGTAATTGTTGATCAACATGCAGCACATGAGAGAATTGTATACGAAGAATTAAAAGAAAGTTTTTATAAAAAGAAATTAAAAAAGCAAATTCTTCTTATCCCAGTAATAATCGATTTAGATAGAACTACTCTAGATAATATTAATGACAAGCTTGGTTTTATTTATAGTTATGGATTGAAGATAGAAGTTTTTGGGAATAATTCAATTGTTGTCAGAGAAATACCAAGTGTTTTATCGGATAGTAATGTAAAACAATTGACATTAGATGTAATCGAAGAAATTGTCCATTTAGATAAAAATTATGAAATTGAGAAACAAATTAATAAAATATTATCTAAAATGGCCTGTTATGGCTCAGTTAGATCTGGAAGAGAAATGCAAATAGATGAGATGAATAATTTATTAAGAAAAATGGAGACTACAGCATTTTCAGGTCAATGTAATCATGGTCGACCAACCTACATAGAATTAAAATTAGAGGATATAGAGAAATTATTTGGAAGGAAATAATTATTTTGCTTCTAAAAAGAAAAATACTGAATTTGATATTATTTTTTCTTGAATAATATTAAAATTTTCAATTTTTAATAATCTTTTGTTTTTTGGAAATTCAAGTACTCCAATTGATTTTTTTGAAACCAAGTTTTCAGTATAAATTTTATTTAAAATTTCTTTATGGTTTATGAAACTATAGGGAGGATCTAAAAAAAAGAGATCTGCATTAATTTTCCTATTTACCGGTTCAAGTAAATTAAATTTAAAAAATTTAACAAAAGATACTATTTGTAAAACTGAACAATTTTTTTTTGCTAGATTTAATGACTTTATGCAATTATCGATAAAATAAATTTTTCTTGCGCCTCTTGAGAAAGCTTCAATTCCAAGCGCTCCGGAACCACAAAAACCATCTAAAACAACCATATCTAATAAATCAATCTTCTTTTTTATAAAAATAGAATTCAATGTATTAAAAATTGTTTCTTTTGAACGATCAGATGTTGGTCTAATTTTAAGTTCATTAATTGGTAAAAGTTTTTTACCTTTCAATTTACCAGAAATTACACGCATCTTCAAAACCAAGAATTTTTAAACTGCTTATTAGTCTAGTTTCACTAATTTTTTTGTACTCACCGGATTTTAAATTTCCCAATGAAAAGGGTCCATATTTTATTCTTTTTAACTTTAATACATTCAAGTTGAAAAAATTCATTATTTTTCTAATTTCTCTATTTTTTCCCTCTATTAATGTCATTTCTAAATAATTTTCTTTAATATTTATAAAATCAATTTTTTCATATGAAATCCCGTCAATATTTATTCCATTTTTGATCAGTTCCAATTTTTTAGGAATAATACCAGAAATTTTTACATGATATTTTCTTTGAATTTGATTCTTCGGATTTTCTAAAAAAGTTGAAAGTGTTGGATTGGTTGTTAGAATTAATAATCCTTCAGATGGTATATCAAGCCTTCCAACTGAAACGACTCTTGAAAAATTCTTTGGCAGGAGCCTAAAAAAACTTTTTTGAGTACTTTGTTCTTTGTTTGAACATACATATCCTTTGGGCTTGTTAAAACACCAAACTTCAGTTTTTTTTTTTTTTAATTGTTTTATTTAAAACACTTATTTTTTTAATAACATTGTCTGATATTACAAATTCTTTAAAAACCTCTCCATTAACTCTAACGTTTCCATTTTCAATCAAATTCTCTGCTTCACGTCTTGAACATATACCAGCGTGTGAAATTATCTTAGAAATCCTAACTAATTTTTTCATTTTTTTTTTGAAAAATTCACTAGAGATCTAAAGATTTCAATATCTTTTGAATCTATCAAAAACTCTGGATGCCACTGAATACCAATACAAAAATCCAAATCCTGATATTCAATTCCCTCAATAACTCCATCATCGGCAATAGCATTAATTTGTAATCCTTTTCCTAGATCTTTTACTGCTTGATGGTGAGCTGAATTTACAAACATTTTATTTTTTTTTACAATTTTTTTTAAAAATGTTTCTTTTAATATTTTTACATAATGACTTGCTTGATTTCTTGGATTAGGTTGTTCATGTTTGATTTTACTTTTTACTTTTTCTGGAAGATGTTGAAATAGACTGCCTCCAAACACAACATTTAAAAGTTGTTGCCCACCACAGATTCCAAGAATAGGTATCTTTTTTTTTAAAGCCTCTTCAGTTATTTTAAATTCGTATTTAGTTCTAGAAGGTTTAAGACTAACTGTATTAGTTTTTATTTTTTCTCCATAATATTTTGGATCAATATCAAAATTTCCTCCTGTAATAATTATACCATCAACAATATCAAGATATCTAGAAATTGACTTAATATTATTAGGTAAAAAAATTGGGATACCTCCAGCGCGTTCGACGGAATCAGAGTAATTTTTTCTTACAGCATACCATGGAAATTTAGAATAAGTTTTAGAAGATTCTTCATCAAGAGTGATTCCTATTACAGAGTTTTTCATAAAATAATTTAAAAAAAAATTTAGAATGTTAAGGTATCACATGCCTAGAAAATGTAAAATTTGTATAAAAAATTTTAATATCTTTGTGACACTAAGAAATACAAAAACTTCTGATGAAATTTGGAAAAGTTTACCAATCACGACAAATGTAAATACATGGGGAGATGAAATTTATTTTTTTGTTCCAACCGAAGCACCAGTCGAAAATGATTCTAAAGATATTATTGATTTTGGAGAAATAGCTTACTGGTCATCAGGAAAAGCTATTGCAATAGGCTTCGGAAAAACTCCTGCTTCAATAAAAGATGAAATAAGATTAGCAGATAAGTGTAATATTTGGGGTGACACAGATTTTGATTTAAAAAAGTTAAAAATAATTTCTCAAGGGGAAAAAATTTCAATTGAAAGATGTTCTTAAAATCACCAATGAATTTTGCCATTAAATTAGCACAAAATGCTGCTAAAAGAGGTGAAGTGCCAATAGGTTGTGTGATTGTCGATGAAGAAAATAAAATAATAAGTTTTGCAATCAATTCGATGGAAAGACTAAAAGATCCAACTGCACACGCTGAAATTTTAGCTATTCGAAAAGCTTGTCATAAACTTAAGGTTTTGAAACTTCCTAAAACTTCACTTTATGTAACACTCCAACCATGTAAAATGTGTGAAGCTGCAATTATTCAGGCAGGTATAAGAAATATTTATTTTGGTGCTTACACTGAAAGTTTTAAATTATTTGATCAAAAAATCACAAAATATTATAAAAATAGTAATTTAAATTATTTTGGAGGAATTCAAGAAAAAATTTGTACAAATTTGATTACTAGTTTTTTTAAAAGAATTCGATGACTATTTTCCCTTTTTTCCTATGTCTTTTCTATAAAAACCATGTTTCCAATTAATTTTATTTATAGTGTTATAAGCAATTTTTCTTGAATTCTCTAAACTTTCTGATTCTGAAGTAATAGACAACACTCGTCCACCCGAAGATACAATTTTTTCATTTAAAAATTTTGTACCAGCATGAAAAATTTTTATACTTTTTATTTTTTGAACTTTATTTAGATTAGAAATTTCTTTATCTACTTTAAACGAACCTGGATAACCTTTTGAAGCTATTACAATACAAATTGAGTGATTTTTTGAATTTTTTATCTTAACTGTCTTTAGTTTATCTTTTACAACGGCATCAAATATTTCTAAAATATCTGTCTTTAAAACTCTCATTAAAACTTGGCATTCCGGATCACCAAACCTAACATTATACTCAATTACTTGGGGTCCACTTGTAGTTATCATTAAACCAACAAAGAGTATTCCACGGTAAATAATTTTTTCTTTTTTTAAACCGACAAACGTTTTTTTAATAACTCTCTCAATAATTTTTCTTTCTAGTTCATCGTTAACTTTTTTTGAAGGTGTAAATGCCCCCATTCCACCAGTGTTTGGACCTTTATCAAAGTCATAGGCCCTTTTATGATCAAGGGCATAATTAAGTTTTGAATATGAGTTTTTATCAAAGAAAACAAAATAACTCATTTCAAAACCATTTAGAAATTCCTCAATTACGACTTTATTTCCAGCCTTACCAAATTTCTTTTTAACCATTATACTTTCTAGAGAGACAAGAGCTTCATTAAGGTTTTCACAAATTACAACACCTTTTCCAGATGCCAAACCATCAGCCTTTAAAACAATTGGAAAAGTTTGTTTCTCAAGATATTTTTGTGCTTTTAAAAAATTTGAAAATTCTTTAAAGTTTGCAGTCGGTATTTTATATTTTTTTAGAAACTTTTTTGAATAAACTTTAGAAGACTCTAATTTTGAAGCTTTTTTGGATGGACCAAAAACTAAAAATCCTTTTTGAGTAAGATAATCTGATAAACCTTCTTCCAAATACTTTTCTGGACCAATAACAATCAAATGAATTTTTTTTTTTTTACAAAAATCCAGTATAAGTTTTTTTTTAACACTTAAATTTACACACTCTGCTACCTCGCTTATCCCAGCATTTCCAGGAATACAGAAAATTTTTTTTTTTTTTGGAGATTTACTAATCGCCCAGCATAAAGAATGTTCTCTAGCTCCATTACCAATTACTAAAATATTCAAGAATTTTTTTTCCTTTTATGTTATGAAATTAATATTATACCTAATGAAAAATTTATCAAATATATCTGAATTTACTGTTTCTGATTTAACGAATTCAATAAAAAAAATAGTAGAAGGTACTTTTGATTTAATAAAAGTGTCGGGTGAAATTTCTCAAGTTAAAAAACATACTTCTGGACATATTTATTTTACGCTTAAAGATGAAGATAATTCTATATCAGGAATATGTTGGCGCTCTACTGTGCCAAAACTAAAGGTAAATATAGAAGAGGGCTCATCTGTAATTATTTTAGGTAGAGTTACTACATATACACCTCAATCAAAATATCAAGTAATAGTAGATGATGTTGAGTATCAAGGTGAAGGCAACCTACTGAAAATTTTAGAAGATAGAAAAAAAAAACTAGCAGATGAAGGGTTGTTTGATAATAAATATAAGAAAATTTTACCTAAAATTCCGAATAGGATTGGAGTAATTACATCTGAATCGGGTTCAGTTTTGCATGATATTGTTCATAGGATTAATGATAGATACCCGATTGAAATAATTTTATTCTCTTCAAGGGTACAAGGAGATGGAACGTCTGATGAGATCATAAGTGGACTGGATTTTTTTAACAATAAACAATCTGATGATTTATTAGTTGATCTAATAATTATTGCAAGGGGTGGAGGTAGTTTAGAAGATCTTATGCCATTTAATGATGAAAAATTAGTAAGAAAAATATTTGAATCAAATATTCCTGTAGTTTCAGCAATAGGCCATGAAACAGATATTACACTCTGTGATTTTGTATCAGATTTAAGGGCTCCAACACCAACTGCAGCAGCTGAAATTGTCCTTCCAGATAGAAATGAAATTTTAATTAGATTGAATGATAAAATAAAAATAATAAAGAATAACTTTGATGAGAATTTGAAAGAGAAATCTTTGAATGTAGAAATATTAAATTCTAAAATACCAAATTTTTTTCATAAAATTAATGAATTGTTTCAAAATACAGATTATTTAGGAAAAAATATTGGAACATATCTTGAAAAAATTATTTCAGATCTCAAACTTTCCTTTTATGAACTAGCAAATAAATTTGAAACTTTAAATATACAAAACAATATAAACGTAAATTCAGAAAAAATAAAAAATCAAAATATATTATTAAAAAAAAATTTTGATCAACTTAAAATCCAAAAACAATCTTTATTAGAAAATAAAATGAAGGAACTTAACATTTTATCATATAAAAACACACTCAGAAGGGGGTATAGTGTGGTCAGACATAACAACGTTATTATCAATGATGATAATTTAATTAAAAAGGGAGATAAAATAATTATTGAATTTCACAGAAATAAAACGCAAGCAAAAAAAATTTAATGATAAAAGTTTTCCTGACAATACTTTTTTTTAAAATTTCTTTAGCACATTCTTCTGATTTTCCAGAAATTTTTGGATGTTTTTGCGAAGGAGGTTTGATTGCAGGAAAAGTAAAAGAACATGATAAAATAATTATAAATGGCGAAAAAATTAATATTTTTAAAAATGGACTTTTTATATATGCATTTGGTAGAAAGTTTGATGATAAAATTTTAATATCATTTAATGGAAAAAAAAAAAAATTTGTTGTTACAAAAAAAAAATACATTATTGAAAAAATCAGAGGTCTTCCTAAAAAAAAAGTTGAACCTAACAAAAAAGATTTAATCAGAATCAAAGAGGATAGTAAAAAATTTTCAATTGCAAAAAAATTAGGTGTAAAAAAAAATTTTTTTGAAGGTAAATTTATTTTGCCATCTAATGGAAGGATATCCGGCGTTTTTGGCAGTCAAAGAATTTTAAATGATAAGCCAAGAAGTCCGCATAAAGGATTAGATATTGCAGCACCAGAAGGTACAAAAATTGTGGCCCCGTCATCTGGAAAAGTTAAGTTAGTTCAAAAAGATATGTTTTTTACAGGGAATACAATCATAATTGATCATGGCTTAGGTCTGATTTCAATTTTTGCACATCTAAAAGAAATTGATGTAATACCAAATCAAATAGTTAAAAAAGGTGAAAAGATTGGAACTATTGGTATGACTGGAAGAGCAACAGGACCGCATCTTCATTGGGGTGTATATTTACAAAAAAAACCAGTAGATCCAATGGTTTTAATTAATTCTAGCTTTTTTTAATTTAGATACCAAAAATTTAAAAAATTCATTTTCATTTTCTAATTTAATATTAAGTTTAGCAACATTTACCTTTTTTTTATATTTATGGGGAATTTTCACAAAGTCTTTTAATGTGCAGACCATTGAAAGTTTTTTTTCTTTAGAAAGTTTGTAAATTTTTTCTAAATCTGAATCCTTATAAACATAATGATCAGGAAATGATTTAGTATACTTAAGTGTGAATTTTTTTTTTAGCGAGTTAAAAAAATTTAAATTATTTCCAAGACCACTAAACGCATAAATTTCTTTATTAATATTTTTTTTTAATTTTATTTCTTTTTTTGCAAAAAAAACTGTTTTGCCCTTAAAGCTAAATTTTTTATTAAATTTTTCTGCAATTATAACTATTGCATCTGCTCTATTAATTGATTCATTTAATGGTTCTCTTAATGGCCCGGCAGGAAATATTCTTTCATTTCCAAAACCATAATTATAGTCAATAACAAGAATAGAAATGTTCTTTCTTATATTTTTACTTTGAAACCCATCATCCATTATAATTAAGTCACAGTTATTGTCATAACACAACTTACCACCATTGAATCTATTTTTAGACATGCAAGTTTTACCGTACTGCATATGAACTATACTTTCGTCACCAACACATTTGAAAGTATGTTTTCTATTAACTATTAAAGGTCCTTTTTCTTTACCTAGGTATCCCCTGGTTAAAACAAAGATATTTTTATACTTTTTATTTAAAATTTCTCGAATTTTTATACATATTGGAGTTTTCCCTGAACCACCTATTACAGCATTTCCAATACAAATAACCGGGATTTCTATGATTTTTTCTGTACTAATCTTCTGATAGAATTTATGTAACAAAAAATAAAGACCTGATAGAGGCGTCATCAATAAACTAATATTATTTTTTTCTGTCCAAAAATTTGGTGATTTTATAATCATTATTTTAACAGTTTAAAAATTTTACCTAAATGTTGGTGACTTTTAGTAGACTCTATTTTACACATATTTTCAAAATTTTTAATGAACTGACTTGCCTTATCAGGTTTTTGAATAAAAAAAGATAATTTGTCAATTAATTGTTTTGAGTTCAAAGCTAATAAGCCAGCTTTTCTTTTAATAATTTCTTGAGAGATATCTAGAAAATTTTGCATATTTGGCCCAAATATAATTGCGCAATTAAATCCTGATGTTTCTATTGGATTGTGTCCTCCTTTATTTGCAAATGAGCCCCCAACTATTACTATACTAGAAATTTCAAAGAAAAGTCCTAATTCACCAAAAGAATCAACTAACAAAAATTTTTTATTACTTATATCTTTCGGTGTAGACCTTAATACATAATTGATCTTATTTTTTTTTAATAACATTCCTATTTTATTTGTTCTATGAATGTGTCTTGGTATTATAATAAAAAAAAGATTTTTAAATTTAGCTTGTAATTTTTTGGCACAGCTTATTATCATTTCCTCTTCGCCTTCATGCGAACTAAATAATGACACAACTTTTTTTCCTTCTAATTTTTTTTTGAAATATAATAGTGAATTTTTATCTACAGCTAATTTTTTTGCAAGAAATTTTATATTCCCTACCTTCTCAACCTTTTGTACCCCAAGTTTCTTAAATCTTTTTATTGATTGGTTGTCTTGACATAAACATAAATCAATTTTTTGAAAAATTTGTTTTGCAAAAAAACTAACTTTTGTCCAATTTTTATATGATCGTTTTGATATTCTCGCATTGCAAATGACAAAATTAATTTTTTTTTTATTTAAATTTGATATCAAATTTGGCCAAATTTCTGACTCAAAAAAAATTACAAGATCTGGGCTCCAAATTTTTAAAAACCTTTTTATAACAAAATTTATATCTAATGGAGTATGCAGAAGAATAAATTTTTTTTTATTTTGATTCAATAGTTTATAGGATGAAGTCGTTGAGGTTGTAAAAATTATTTTTACTTCAGGATATTTTTTTAAAATTTGGTTAATTATTGTTTCGGCAGACTTTGATTCTCCAATACTTACTGCATTAACCCAAATTAATTTTCCTTTAGGCCTATTTTTTTTATAAAAAACAAATTTATTTATAATACTTAGAAGACTCTCTTTTGATCTTGCCAATCTAATTATAAAAAAGAATAAAACAAAAAAAGACAGAAGATTAGAAAAAATTTTATAGAAATTTAAGAGAATTCTCATTTAGCTAAATTATCTGAAAGTAAAGATACTCTTTTAATCTCATTTTCAAAATTTTTTATATTATCTTTTAAAGAATTTTTATGATTGTAAATAATGGGTTTACCCCAAACTGCTACAAATTTATTAAATGGAGTTACAAGTAAAAATTTATCCCAAGTATTTAATTTGAGAATAAATTTTGCTGAGTAGCTTAAAGGTACTACTGGAACATTTGTCTTTTTTAAAAGGCTGATTAATCCAGGCTTTATTTTTTCAATTGGACCTTTCGGACCGTCTGGAGTGATTCCAATAACATTCTTCATTTTCAATTCCTGTAAAATTATCTTAAGTGATGAGATTGTATTTTTTCTTGACGATCCGGGTATTGTGGAAATACCGAAGTGAGAAACAGCATGTGAAATTATTTTACCGTCATGATGAGATGATATTAACATTTTAAATTTTTTTGCTGTATTTTCCCAGCAAAATGAAGCCATCAATAATCTACTATGCCAAAAACAAACAATAAAACCTTTATTTTGGATAATTAAATCTTGGATGACATCATTATTCTTTATGTGCCAGAACGAAGTATGATAACAAACCTTCATATACAATGATATTACCCACCCTAAAAAAGTTTGAATTTCTTGGTTTCTAAATATTTTTTTTATCATTTTTTCTTTGAAGCTGAAGTTTATATAAATTTTTATAAACAGAAGAATTTTTTAATAAATAAGAATGAGATCCAATATTCTCAATTTTTCCTTTGTTCAAGAGGATTATTTTATCTGAGTCTATAACTGTAGATAATCTATGAGCAATGACAAATGTTGTTTTATTTTTCATTAATTTTTTTAAAGAATTATTAATTTTTCTCTCTGTGCTGGAATCTAATGCTGATGTTGCTTCATCTAACAAAAGGAAAGGAGAATTTTTAACAAAGGCTCTTGCTATAGCAATTCTCTGCTTCTGACCACCAGATAGTTTTGTACCGTTTTCCCCAATAATTTCCTTAAATTTATTTGGGAATTTATTTATAAATTCAGTGCAATTTGAATCTTTTGCTGCATTTTCTATTTTTGCGTGAGATATTTTATTATTTCCATAACATATGTTAAACATTACAGTTTCATCAAATAAAACGATATCTTGACTTACTAGAGAAAAGTGATCTCTTAAAAACTTAAAGCTTAAATCGTTTATATTTTGTTCTCCCAATAGAATTTTTCCTTCAGTTGGGTCAAAAAATCTTGGTAAAAGATTTAGTAAAGTTGTCTTACCAGAACCTGAATAACCTACAAGTGCTACTTTTTGTCCTCTTTTTATTTCAAAGTTAAGATTTTTTAATATATACCTCTCTGTACCAGGGTATTTAAAACTTATATTTTTGAACTTAATATCATAAGGTTCATTATCTCTCAGCATATAGTCTTTATTATCTTTTTTTTCTAAAACTGTTGGTTTTTTATCAATAATTTCAAATACTCTATCTGCAGATGCCATTGCCATTTGAAGAGTTGCATTTAAGCTGGCAAGTGATTTAACTGGTTGATAAGCCATTATTAATGCTGTTAAAAAAGAAAAGAAAGTTCCTGGTGTGGTATTTCCAAGAAGAACTTCTTTACCGCCAATATATATAATTAGAGCAATAGCTAATCCCCCCAATGTTTCCATTAATGGTCTAGCAATTGAATTAATTTTTGTAGACTTGAGAGTTAATCTAAAAAGATTGTCAATTTCATTACTTATTTTCCCTTTCTCAAAACTCTCACTGTTAAAAGATTTTATTGTTTTTATCCCTGTCAATGATTCTGATAGTTTTGAGGTAAAACTCCCAAAACCAATTTGGGTATTCTTTGAAATTTTCCTTAATCTTTTTCCGATTCTGGATATTGGATAGATTGCTAACGGAAAAACAACAATAGCAAAAGAAGCTAAAATTGGATCATGATAGAACATTACTCCAACAAGAAAGATGAATGTTAAACTATCTTTTAGTATGTTTATAATCACATTATGAACTCCTCTGGATAGATTTCCAACATCAGCTAAAAATCTTGAAACTAATGTTCCAGAATTTGTTTCATTTACATAGGAGATATCGCATTTTATTAATGAACTAAACATCTCAACCTGCAACTCTGCAACTATTCTATAACCTATAAAACTCATTAAAACTGATTGAAAGTAAGAGGCAACACCTTTAGCTATTGCAATTATTATAACTGCAATTGGAATTATCATCATTAAACGTTTATCTTTATTTATAAATATATCATCAAGAACTGGTTGCATCATCCATGCATTTATTGCTGTGGTTGCTGAAACAATAATCATGCAAAAAAGTGCTATAAAAAGAATAGATAAATGCTTATTTATATATTCAGTGCAGATTCTTGATATAAGAATTTTTGCTTTTGTGTCCTTCATTACTAATCAGTGAAGATTTCCGTTAAACAATTTATTTTGTAATTCAGAAATTATAATTCTATTAGATGCTACGACTGATTCAATTTTTAGATTTTCTGTGTTATATCTCACGTTTTCACCATTAATTTTATTAACTTTACCACCAGCTTCTTGCAGAATTAAGTCTGCTGCGGCTAAATCCCAATCATTTTTTTTTGTAAAGCTTATTGCTATATCTATCTTTCCCTTTGCAACAAGGGCAATTTTGTAAGCAATTGATCCCATTTTGATAATATTTTTCTTTTCAACTATTTTAAAGTTTGATAATGTTTGTATTTCTGAACTACTTATTGCATATTTACAATAATCAATTTTTTTTTTTTTATTTACAAAAATTTTTTTTTCATTGCAGAAAGCTCCCTTATTTTTTTCTGCATAAAAAAACTCTTTTGTTTCTGGATTAATTACAAATCCTAATATTGGTATTGAATTCTTTATTAGAGCTAGTGATATTGTATATTCTGGCTTACCGTAGATAAATGATCTTGTGCCGTCAATAGGATCTAAACACCAAAAATATTCAGAATTAAATCTTGAGCCATCATCATATGTTTCTTCAGATAACCATCCAAAATTTGGTGTGTTAAGTTTATAGAAATTTCTCAAGAATTTATCAATTTCTAGGTCAGCATCAGTTACTGGTTGTCCTTTTGTTTTATACTGAACATTTAATTTCTTTTTTTTAAATTTAATAGCAATCTGTGCGGCTTTTATAAGAACTTCTTTTGAGATATTTTTAAGATCTGGCTCTAATTTTTTTTCCAATCAAACACCTCCAACCATCATATTTTCAATTAAGATTGATGGTGCATTAATACCGAAATTAAAATCAAGATCATCCGCTGGTATTAAAGATTCAAACATTTTAATTAAATTACTAGCAATTGTTATTTCTGAAACAGGATAGGTAATCTCACCATTTTCTATCCAAAATCCTGATGCCCCCCTACTGTAATCACCATTAGAATAGTTTATAGAACTTCCCATTAATTCTGTAACAAATAATCCTTTTTTCATGGATTTAATTAAATCTTTCAATTTATTTTCACCATTTTGCATAAAAAGATTAGTGTAAGATGGTTGTGGTAAGGAAGATACACCTCGAGAAGCGTGACCAGTTAAAGCATCATTTAATTGTCTAGCTGTAGAAAGACAATTAAAAAAAAATTTTAATTTTCCGTTTTTAATAAGATGTTTTTTTTTTGATATAATTCCTTCACAATCAGCTATTCTTGATCTTAATTTCCCCTGCATTCTTGGATCGTCAATTATGTTTATACTTGAGTTAAAAAGTTTTTTTCCTATTTTTTTTTTCAAAAAACTAGTACCTCGAATAATTGTACTGGAATTACAAGCATTAAAAAGATTACCTATCAAACTTGAAGAAACTCTTGAATCAAAAATTACATTTGATTTACATGTTTTAATTTTTTTTGAATTAAGTTTCTTAACAGCTTTTTTTGACACAGTCTTACCAATTTTAGAAAAATCTCCAAGGTCATGAAAGAAAACCTTTGATTTGTAATCATATTCCCTTTCCATTGACTGACTGTTTTCCGCTAAAACTGCAATGATATAATCGCTATGAGATTTTTCAAATTCTTGAACTATACCATTTGATGCTACTAATAAATATCTGTTTTTAGTGCACGCAATTTCTGCACCTTCAGAATTAGATATTTTTTTATTATCAAGTGCACTGTTTTCTAAAGAAAGAACATGATTTTGTAAATTTTCTGTA
>MDSZ01160589.1_pt1 | contig 14403 bp, 13 predicted proteins | sample 811201 | NCBI WGS metagenome assembly MDSZ01 (sample SAMN05326647, study PRJNA326480) | marine metagenome | isolation source: seawater | place: Indian Ocean: North | collected 2010
AGAAATATTGAAAATAAAATAGAAAATTATAGCATACTTAATTAAATGTAAATTGATGTTAATTACTTTTAGATCAATCAACATTATTAATGTACCTAAAATCACTGCCAAAAATTTTGTTGAAATTATAAAAGAACCAACAGCAAAAAAATTGATATCAATAAACAATGAAGCAGTTATCAAAAAAACTAAAATATGTGGTAGTTTTATTAATAATTCTGTGTTTTTTAAGAATTTGCTAATTAACATTTTCTATTAACTTTAAAAATTAATTTCATATTTATTATTAATAAATTTTAGTGCTATAATGCACCAAATTATATTACCTAAAATTGCAGATATAAAAATCCCTGATAATCCTATATAGTGTCCTAAAATGAATGCAAGAATAACATTAACTAATGAACTTATAGCTACAATATTTCGCATAGCAATTTGATTACCAGATACCTTCATGAAAAGTGCCAATGGGCCGAAAAAGAGAACTATCATTTGGCTTAAAGAGTAAAGAATAAGATCAAATTTATATTTAATTAGTTCTTTATCAATAAAAAACATGATTTTATCACCAAAAATTATAAATAAAGAGAAAATCAAAATTGATAAAAAAATCATTTGTTTTTTAGGCACATTTATCATTGAACTAATCTGCGAAAATAATTTTTTATTTGATAGCTCAGCTAGATCTTTCATAACAATTGTTTCAAGTATAAATAATAAAATAATAAACACTGAACCTAACTTTGCAATATTTAAAAAAATACCTTGTTCTACTTCCGAAAATAAAAAAAATATAACAAAGAGCGGTGTCCATGTAAAAATATTATTGATAATATCTAAACAAAAATATGTGAAAGAATTTCTAAAAATATTTTTATTACCTATTTTAGAATGAACATTTAATGATGAATTATCATTCCTGTAAACTGCTTTTAATGCTATAGTACTGATTAAAAATAGTATAACATTACCCAAAAAAAATGATATTATAATTGGATTACTAGAAGAAAATAGTTTTGAAATAAATAAGAAAAAAATTGCAAATAAATTAGCATTGCCCAATTGAAGAAAAACAAAAAGATTTGTATAGCCTTTAGCTCTAATTGAAAAACTATTCATTATAGTCTTGGTCATTAAAAAACCAGTCAAACACATCAAAAATGGACTATCAAGATTAAAAAAAATATTTACTAAAAATAAAAAAAATGTAAATGATAAAAAGATTATGTTTTGTAAATATTTAAATTCATTTATAGTCTTTATTTTATTTTCATTATCATTGTTTGTCAATATCACAAAAAGAGGCATCTCCATACCAAATTTGATTATAAAAAAAACAAAAGAAGACAATGATAAAAATAATGCAAAACTACCAACTTCTTTCAAGCCATATAAATAAGTTGATAAAAAAGTAAATCCCAAGGTTGATAATGATGATAATGCTCGCAAGCATAATGTTTTTAAAGTATTTATCATAAATTCTGTATAAAATACGCATTAATATTTTAAATGTTGAAAAAATAAAAATGAATAATATACTTATTATTGGATGCGGTGCCATAGCTCAAGCTCATCATATTCCTGTACTTAAAAAACTTAGATGTAAACTATATTTATGTGACACAAACCCTGAAGTAATTCCGAAAAAATTGAACAATATTCCATTTTCTACTGATTATAATGATTTTATTGATGATGTTGAAGGTGCACTAATATGTACAAGTCATGCATCTCACTTTTCAATAGCTAATGATCTATTAAAAAAAAATATAAATGTCCTTATTGAAAAACCAATAACTGTGAGTCTTTCAGATTGTGAAAAATTAGTTAAGTTTGAGCAAAGTAATATTGTAGCAGCAGGATACTTTAGAAGGTATATTGACAACTTTAGGCTATTAAAGGAAATAATTGAAACTAAAAAGCTTGGAGAAGTTAATAGTATATCAATAAATGAAGGTGGAGTATATGGTTGGCCAGTAATGTCAAATTCTTTTTGGAAATTAGAATCAGCAGGTGGAGGAGTTTTAATTGATACTGGTTCCCATTCTGTAGATTTAGTAAATTTTTTGTTCAACGGTGATGTAAAACTTATCAACTATTCTGATGATTCTAAAGGTGGAGTAGAAGCCAATTCAGATTTGCATTTATTAGCCGGTGAAGCCAAAATAAATATATCCTTAAGCAGAAACAGACCAATGTCAAACTCTATTTTAATAAATTTCTCAAATGGATTTATCGAGCTTGATGTGACTAATGGCGCATTATTAAAATCAAATATAAGTTCAATACATTCTTTTAAAGAGGGAGAATATCCAGACGATATTTTTAAGAAACAAGCAACTGCTTGGATTAATAATAAAAAGGATGAAATTATAAATGCTTCAAATGTTCTAAAGACTGTTAAGATAATTAATCAATGTTACGAAATAAATTATGCTAATTAGTAGCTTAGATGGAAAAAAAATTGCAATTATTGGAGCTACAGGTTTCATTGGTGGAAGATTATTTGAAATGTTAAAAAATAATGGAATTAATCCACTTGTAATATTAAGAAGCTTTACAAAAGCTGCGAATTTAGCCAGATACAATTACAATGACATCTTATGTGATTTAAATAACTCTGAAAAAATTAAAGAATCGCTAAAAGATATTGATATTTGTTTTAATTGTGCACATGATTTTACATCTTCACAAAACGAAATGTTATCAGCAATTAATAATCTTGCACTCGCATGCATTGATCATAATGTTAAACTTATTCACCTTAGTTCAGTCGCTGTGCATGAGCCAATGCATTCAGAGTTGATAGATGAGAGTTCTGAAATGTGCACGAAAAATAATTTTTATGGTTACACAAAGAAACTTATTGAAGAGAAACTTTTAGATTTTCAAAAAAACTTAAAACTAGATGTAATTATTTTAAGGCCTACTAATGTTTATGGTCCTTTTAGTGGAGCTTGGACAATTGGACCATGCAATAAGTTAATCAATGGTAAAGTTGTTTTAACTGAAGAATCTAAACAAAGCGTTAATAATTTAATTTATGTTGACGATGTATGTAATTATATGATAAAAGCATCAAAATCTAATATTGATAATAATGTTGAACCAATTTTTTTAATAAATGGACCAGATAATGACATATCATGGAGTAAATTTTACCAAAATTATAGTGAAATTCTTGGAGTCGAAATGCCAATATATATTGACGAGAAGAAAATTATTAAAAATAATAAAAACTTTTTCAAATTTTTAATAAATGGAATTAAAAATATCTCAATGTTTGAAGATAACCTATTAACTGCATATTTTGTTTCTTTATTAAAAAAATTACCCAATTCAATTAAATCAAAATTAAAAATATATCAAAAAAGTTTAAGCTCGAAGCTTGGTGAAACTATTTTTTATCCAAATAATAAAGAAATTTCTGATTACAAAAATAAATCATTTGTCTCAAATAAAAAAGCGAGCTTAATATTAAATTATGAATCTAAATATTCTTATAAAGAAGGGATGAAAAAAACATCACAATTTATTGGATGGTTTTATCAAAAAAGTTAATTAATTACTTTCTTTCGCGTTATATCTTTATACAACACTTTAGCAAATATTAATAGAAGAACTGATATAACTAAATAAAGCAATAAAATAAATGCTTTTGGATACACTTTTCTTGCTGGGAAAGAAGAATCATCAACAATAACAAAATTTGATACCTCACTTAACTCATTAACTTTATTTACTTCCATTTGAGTTGTAAGCTGAATAATTATTTGTGTATCAATTTCTATCTTTCTTGCAATTCTCATATAGATTTTTTGGAGAGAAGGTGAATCTTGAAATGATCTATTATCCTCAAGAAATTTTTCCATTTCATTTTCTGATTCTTTTAATGTTTGCTTGACTTCATTTAATCTTTTGTTTAGAAAAAAAGCTTGCGATGCAGCATTTTTATTCTTTGAATTTGTGATGAAAGTGTTGATGTAATTAATAATTTCATTATTTATTTCTTTCGCTAAAGACCTATCTTCCATGGTAGTAGTAATAATAATTTCATTGGTATAAAAATCTTGAGAATAGCTTATTCTTTTGTTCAATTTTTTTATTGCATTATGCTCAATGGTTCTTTTCTTTATGATAAGATTTCCCTCGTTTTTACTTTTGAATAAATCAATTAAAGCACCTAACCAATCAAGAGGGTTATACCACTTAGGTTTTCCAATTTCCCAGAATTCAATTAGATTTATCTTTTCTAAATTGCTACTTAATTCTCTATCTCTGTAAATAATAGTTTTTTTCAAACCTTCAGATTCAAAAATGGTTTTTGGATCAATGTTTACATTATTTGATAATCCTAATTGACTTGCTAAAACACTTGATACTGCATTTTGTTCAAAATCGTTTATTGGAGCTATTACTGCTTTGGATGTATAAAGCCTATCTGAAAAAAAATATATAAGTAGAATTATTATTAGTCCTGTGCTAAAAATTTTCTTAATTAAGTTACTTTCAATTAAAATATTTTTGTAAAACGCTGATAAATTTATTGAGTTATTATTAATTATTTTATTCATCAATAGCTCTTCCTATTAATTTTTTCCATTCTTGAGCAGGTCTATCTTCAGTAATATTCCTTTCCCAAACAGAATTTAGAACATAAGGATTAATATTGTACTTTTTAAATATATTTATAATGCCATTAATATCTTTAGGAAAACAACTTCCACCAAATCCGAGCTTACCATCAGGACCAGGAACTGAAAAGTGTGATTTTCCTAAACGATTATCAATCATCGAAATCTTAGAAACATTATCATAATTAATATTCATTTCTTTACATAATTGATAAAATTCATTGGCAAAAGCTACCTTAGTTGCAAGAAAAGAATTAGTAAAATATTTTACCATTTCAGCCTCTTCAAATTCACATTCAATGATTTCAACACCTTGGAATGAATCTTTGTATAGCTTTGATACAACATCTGAAGCATTATTGCTTCCAAGAATGATTCTATCTTGATTTTTAAAGTCTTCAAGAAAATTAGCTTCTGTCAAAAATTCAGGATTAAAGGTTATATTAATATTATTGAATTTTTGGCTGAAAAATGATGATGATCCAGGGGGAATAGTTGATTTAATAACACATTCTGATTTTTTATTAAAACTATTAATTTCTTCCAAAACATTTTCGACATTTGAAGTATTACAAACTCCATTAGCACTCATTGGAGTCGGAACACATATAAAAATAATATCACTTTTCAAAACAAGACTTTTAATATTCTTTTCTGAACCGGAGCTGTTAATATCGAAAGTAAAAACTTGATATTTTCTTCTAAAAAATTCTAGACAAGCTTTTCCAACATACCCTATGCCTACGATACCTATTTTTAAATCTAACACAATGAATAATATAAAGATTATTATATAAATAAAAGATATACTATATTAATTTTGCTTCAAGCTTAAGGGCCCATAGCTCAATTGGTTAGAGCAACGGACTCATAATCCGCAGGTTCGGGGTTCAAGTCCCTGTGGGCCCACAAAATGAGTAGTCATTCTTACATTAAAAACAATAGAAACGCAGATATTTTTATTAATATTGATGGAAAATTATTTCATAGAAGTGAGGCTAAAATATCTGTTTTTGATAGCGGATTTCTTTTAGGAGATGGTGTATGGGAAGGTATAAGACTTCATAAAAATAAATTAGTATTTATTGATGATCATCTAGACAGATTGTTTAAAAGTGCAAAAGGTATTTCTTTGGACATCCCTTTCTCAAAGAAAGAGATTATACATCAAATTTCAAAAGTGTTAACCAAAAATAATATGGAAGATGATGTACATATTAGATTAATCATTTCAAGAGGTGAAAAAATTACTCCATATCAAAATCCAAATGCTAACAAAGGACCAATAACATTTGTTATTATTCCGGAATTTAAAAAAACAGACCCCAAAACTTATTTAAAAGGAATAAGTATTGGTAGAGTTTCCACAATTAGACCTCCTCATAACATATTAAGTACTCATCTTAATACTTTAAGTAAATTAAATTGTATTTTAGCAAGTATTGAGGCCAATGAATTAGGATATGATGAAGGAATAATGAATGATCCACATGGCAATATCAGTACTTGCAACTCGACAAACCTTTTTTTTATTAAAAATAACTCTGTTTGGACTTCAAAAGGTGAATATTGTTTAAATGGAATAACAAGAAGCAAAGCAATTTATATTTGTGAAAAAAATGGTATTGATTGTTTCCAAAGGGACTTTACCTTTAATGAAATTAAAAATTGTGATGAAGCATTTGTAACGGGAACATTTGCTGGTATAATTCCAGTTTCAAGAATTGAAAATAAAGACTTATTATCGACACAATCTAATTCATTAACAAATCACATTAGAGCACTTTACAATGAATTCATTCACAAAAACATAAATCAATTATGATTATTGCGTGTTGGTCAGGCCCTAGAAATATATCTACAGCATTAATGAGATCATGGTCTTCAAGAAGAGACACTTATGTTACAGACGAACCTTTTTATGCATACTATTTGAAGGAAACAAAGTTAAAACATCCTATGCATAACGAAATAATTAAGAAGTATTCTTCAAATTATAATGAAATTGTTAATTACCTTACAAATGAAATACCGCAGAAGAAAAAAATCTGGTATCAAAAACATATGTCTCATCATATTTTAAATTTGGAAAAAATTGATTGGATTAAAAATTGTGAAAATTGCATCTTATTAAGACACCCAAAAGAAGTAATAAACTCTTATTCAATAAAAAATAAGTTAAATTCTGTAGAAGAATTGGGTTATCCACAACAATATGAAATTGTAAATTTTCTTAAAAAAATAAACAAATCATTTACAGTTATTGATTCAAGTGAGCTGCTAAATAATCCCGAAAAAGTTTTATCAGCTTGGTGTAAAAAAATAAATATCAAATTTGATAAATCAATGCTTAGTTGGGAAAAAGGATATCATTCAAATGACGGTATTTGGAGGAAGTTTTGGTACGACAACGTAATTAAAACTAACAGATTCCAAAAATATGAAAAAAAAGATATTACCATTGAGAATAAATATGATTCTATTTATAATGAATCAATGGAGTACTATAATCATTTAAGAGAAGCAAAATGAATTCACTGTTAAAGCTATGGTCCCAGCCATTATGGATAAAATGGCTAATTTATTTCGCAATAATTTATATCTTATTTTTAATTAAAGAAGCATTTGCTATTGTTCTATGGTTTCTTTTTTGCATTATTTTATACTACATCATATTTGCTAATAACGTATTTAAAACAAGGACTTATTATGAAAAAAATAATTTTTAGCTTACTAATTTTTACTTTTTTATCTTGTCAAGAACATAGACCACACGGGAATCAGTACAACCTGCCGGAGTTGACTCCAAATAATTACTTGATAGGTAATTTAAATGAGAATCGTTCATCGTACAGAGTATCTTTTTATGACATAAATATTGATTTTGATATTGAAAATAAATCATTAAACGGTTTTGTAAAAATCAAAGCCGAAAGCATTAAAGATTTAAATAAATTACAAATTGATTTAGCCGAAAATTTAAATATCAAAAAAATAACTCACAAAGGTCAAGAATTATCGTTTTCAAGAGAATTCGATGCTGTTTTGGTTGATTTTTCTTCAATTATAAAGAAAGGCGATATTTTTGAGTTTATAGTTTTCTATGAGGGAACTCCACAAAGCGCTGATAATCCTCCATGGGCTGGAGGGTTTACCTGGTCTAAAGATAAAGATGGCCGAAATTGGATTGCAGTCTCCTGCGAAGGTGAAGGAGCACGAATTTGGTGGCCAAATAAAGATCATATTACTGCTGAGGGAGATAGTGTAAGAATGGCGTACACTGTTCCTTCAAATTTAGTTGCTGTAGGTAATGGTAAATTAAGAAGTATTGAAAATTTGGGAGGGAAAACTACCTATGAATGGTTTGTGAATAACCCAATTAATAATTACAACATATCAGTTCAAATTGGAAATTATGTAGCAGTTCAAGATACTTTTTTGAAAAATAATGATGTTCACCTAATGAATCATTATGTCCTAGACTATAATAAAGAATTAGCTTCAAATTTCTTTCCTCAATCTAAGGAAGTAATAAGATTTTACGAAAAATATTTTGGTGATTATCAATGGTATGATGATGGATATAAACTTGTTGAAGTTCCATATCTTGGGATGGAACATCAATCTGCAGTGACATATGGTAATGGGTTTAGCATGTATAATGGTGTGAGAAGTAAAAGCTGGCCTATGTATGGGGTTATCGACCCTTTGATAATTCATGAAACTGGTCATGAATGGTTTGGTAATAGTGTTACAGCATCAGATCCAACTCATATATGGATACATGAAGGTTTACAGGTGTATTCAGAATCTATATATTTTGAAGATAAATTTAAAAGTTATGAAGTAGGTGTACATTATCTAAATACCATCAAAAATCGAATTGCTAATGAAATTCCTATTGTTGGTAATGAAAATGAAAATCACTGGGCACTTCATGGTGACACGTATATGAAAGGTGCATGGGTCATGCACACCTTAAGAAGCGTTATAAACAATGATGAAATATGGTTTAAAATATTAAAGGAATTTATGGTAGAAAATGCAAAAGGATTTGCAAATACAAATGATTTTTTTGATAAAGTTAAAGAAAAAACAAATGAAGATTATTGGTATTTTGCTCAACAGTACTTTTATTCTCCAAACCAACCTGAACTAGAACACTATCAAACTAATGAAGAATTTTATTATCGATGGAACAATGTAAATGATAATTTTAAAATGCCTATAGATTTACTTGTTAATGGAAAAGAATTGAGAGTTTTGCCATCAAAAGAATATAAATCTTTTGAAATTTCTAAACATTCACAAATTGAAGTCATGGATTGGAAATTTTATGTAAAACCTGTCACAACTAATGATTAAAGTCATAATTATAATTCTTTTTTTATCGCAATCATTTGGTAATGAAATTTCAAAAAATTATGATATAGAATTAATATTTGGGAATGCAGTTTCAAAAATAACCAATAAAAATTTTCGAGGCTTAAACGAATTAAATAATTTTTTGATTAGATCAAACTATAATGTTAAATCAGAAAAAATTTTTTTAAAAATTTCACCCGTTTTCATCGATGGAAGAGTTGTTTTTGATGAGAGTTTCATTAAATATAAATTTAAAGATTCTTATTTTTATGCCGGGAGGTATCTTTCAAACCTGACTTCAGAAAATAAGAAATATAGTAGCGGATCTATGATTGAAAGTGGTAATTCTTTAATAATTCCAAAAATAGGACTCACAACTAAAAAAGAGATTTTCGATTTAATTTTTGATTTTGAAATTTATCATGGAATAATGAAAAAAAATGATCAAATCACTAAAGCTCCCTTTTTACATGATAAAAAACTATATGTTAGAAAATATCATAATGATGCAATTTTTTCGATTGGTCTGAACCACTCTGCAATATGGGGTGGGGCTTCAATTCAATATGGAACACAACCTTTGGGATTTAAAAATTTCGTTAGGGTCTTCTTAGGTGACAAAAGCGAAGATAACGTTGGCACTATATCTGACCAAGGTAATGCGCTTGGTGAGGTAAAAGGTATGTGGGATTTTTCTATTGATATTAATAGAGATTTTGGAAAAACAAGATTTTACTATCAATATTTTTTTGAAGATGGAAGTGGATTAAAATTTCAATCATTTGATAATAAATTTGATGGCTTAATTGGTTTACAACATGAAACCGAACATTTTTTTTTCATTTTTGAATTTTTAAAAACTACTTATCAAGGAGGGCCAGTTCATCCTCCCGGAGTTGATTCTTACTATTTTACAAGAGCATACCCACCAGGCTGGGTATATGAAGGTAGAAGTATAGGTAATATGTTTATTAATCCAATGAACAACAGGACAAAAATGAATCATATTTTTTATAAATATAAATTTACTGATCTATCGTTTTTCATTGATGCAGCATTTGGAAAATATTTTATACCATATACTGAAAAGATGGATTATTCAGATTTAATTTTAAATGACAACGGAACGAAATTTGAAGAATATGTTATAGGTTTTGAAAAAATCTTTCAAAAACAAAACTACATTCTAAAAACTTTTTTTGAAAAAGAATCTGTGATTTTATCTATTAACTATATATTTTAACTGATAATGAAAAAGACTCAAGCTATTTGGTTAACCGGGCAACCTGCAAGTGGAAAAACCACACTTGCAAAATTATTAGTTAAATCTATCAAGGATAAAAATAAATCAAATGAAATTTACAATATTGATGGTGATGATTTAAGGGACTTATTTCAAAATAAGGATTATTCCAGAAAAGGCAGAGAGGCTAATATTAGACTAGGTATGAGCATAGCTGCTTACTTAATCAATAAAAATTGTATTCCTATTATATCACTTGTTTCACCATATAGGTTTTTAAGAGAAGAATTTAAATCAAAGTATAATGTAATTGAAGTCTATTTACATACGACTGAAATTCGAGGTAGAGAGAATTTTTTGTTGAAGAATATGAGCCACCATTAGATAACTTTATTGATATGGACACAACTAATAAAACAGAAAGTGAGAGTTTAAATGAAATACTCGATGTTTATAGGTAGGTGGCAACCTTGGCACAAAGGTCATCGATGGCTTATTGATCAAAGATTGAATGATGGTAAAAATGTTTTAATTTGCGTTAGAGAAGTTAGCAAAGATGATAAAAATCCTTATGACCCTAAGGATGTGAAAAAAAATGTTGAACATGAATTAAAAGATTTAGTGGATTCTAAAAAGGTAAAAGTAATTATCATTCCTGATATTGAATCAGTTAATTATGGAAGGGGTGTAGGATACGATATAATAGAACACGTCCCTCCTACCGATGTTGGTAAAATTTCAGCAACAGAAATTAGGAAAAAACTATTTAGCAAGTAAGTATTCGATTTCTTCTATTTTTACTACTGCTGTTCCTTTTTTACTAACAGCTATCGAAGCAGCCGCATTAGCAATTCTTGCTGAATATTCTATATCACCAAATTTAGCATAAGCTAAAGATAATGCAGCTATAACTGTATCTCCAGCTCCTGTTACATCCGGTCTTGCAACTAAATGAGGGTCAATAATCTTAAAAAAATCATTCTTACCAACTACCATCATTCCTTTTTCTCCCATCTTTGCAATAATATACTCTAAAGTTGTTTTTGATAAAATTTCCTGACAAGCTTTTTTAATAGAACTAAAATTTTTGAGCTCTATTTTAGTTGCTCTTTGCAGTTCATTTAAGTTTGGAGTAATAATTTTAACATTAGAATAAAATGAAAAATCATTTTTTTTTGGATCAGCGATTATGTTATGAGATTTTATATTTTTAAACCAGTCATTATTTAGGACGCCTTTATTATAGTCTGATAAAATAACTACATCGTAACTTTCCATTTTTAATTTTGCCAACGATTTTGGTTTCCAATCTTGTATTATCTCCTCATTATCTATCCTTAATATCTGCGTGCCATTAGAAAAATATCTCTTTTTTTCTATGGTAGGGGTTTTTTCGATAACTAAATGATGACAATCAATATTTTGATTTTTAAATATATTTTTTAAGATATTTCCTGATTTATCATTACCGATATATCCTAAACAAGAAACATTTGCTCCTAAAGATCTTAAGTTCATGGCAACGTTTCCAGCACCTCCTGGAAAAAAATTAGTTGTTTCTTTTTTGATGACAGGCACCGGGGCTTCAGGAGATTGCCTTGTTGAATTACCATATATATAACTATCAACCATGAAATCGCCAATGAGTAAAACATTTATGTTAGAAAAATTTAAATTCAATTTGCTTTTCCTTGGCTTTTTATAAAATTTTGTTTTTTTAATAATTCTTCGTCTTCAATTAAGTACTCTTTTCTGATAATGTTAAAATTTGAATCAAAAGAATATACGAGCGGTACACCTGTAGGAATGTTTACTGAAACTATTTCTTCCTCATTTAATTGATCTAGTATTTTAACAATTGCTCGCAAAGAATTACTATGGGCAACAATAAGATGACTTCCAGTATTATTTCTAATAAAATTAAAATAATCATTTAAAAAAGGATTTAACCTTTCTATAACTTGCTCTAAACTTTCTCCTGATGGTAAATCGCCTTTGATATTTTTAAACTTTTCATCAAATCTAGGGTGTCTTTCGTCATTTTCATCCAGTAAAGGTGGTGGTATATTATAACTTCTTCTCCACACTTTAACTTGTTCTTCTCCATATTTTGAAGCAGTCTCTGATTTATTTAATCCTTGAAGAGCTCCATAATGTCTTTCATTCAGGCGCCAATCATATTTTACTTGCTCAATAGGAAATTTTATGATTTCTGTAACAATCTTAGTGGTTTCAATTGCTCTATTAAGTAAAGAGGTATGAACACTTAATATCTCAATCTTTTTATCATTAAGTTTATGCCCTGAAAAAGCAGCTTCATCTTTGCCTTTATTTGTAAGTGAAACGTCTTTCCAGCCAGTAAATCTATTTTCAAGATTCCATTTACTTTCACCGTGACGGAGAAGAATTAATTTCATTATATGATTAGTCGCTTTGATTGTCTACAATTAAGAGAATTGCAGCAATGTTGGCAAGGGTGGTAGACAAATCTGCAATGAAATTTGTAATGTCAAACTCGTCAGGGTTAGGATCAATTGGAACTACTACTGTATCCCCAGGATTTAATCTTTTTACTCTACCTAAAAAAAGATTTGCTTTGCTTACTTCTCCGTTTGCTCTTCTAACATAAGAATTTCTTTTCATACTATAAGGCTTATAACCTCCAGCTTGAACTATAGCTTGAGTCATTGTTAATCCTTTTGAATATGCTACTAAACCAGGGTTATATACATTGCCTTCTACACTAACAACATTTTCAAATGGTAAAATATTAATAACAGAATTAATGCCCAATTCAAAATTATTATCTACTTTAGCTACTTTTAGCAAAGTTGTTTCTTCATCTCCAAATTCATTTAATTCGGTAAATTCTTCACTAACAATAATATTATCAGTTGTTGCCAGCTCTGTTAAGCCTCCGGCTAAACTAATGGCCTCACCTACGGTAACACCTTTTATTAGGGGATAAGTTCCGGGTTTAACCACTTCACCTTCAATCCTATATGTGAAATTATTTCGATAGTTAATATCTTCATAAACTAGAATTTTATCTTCAGGTTTTAGAATGAAATTTTCGGAGTTGTTATAGCTTGTAAAATATTGCATGGAATAAAAACTTGAGGCATCCTTTCTTAATATTAATATTTCATCTTCTTTGATTGTTAGCCTAAAAGTGGGATCATTGAAACCTCCAGCTAAATCAAGAACTTCTTTTAATGTCGATTTATATGAAAATTCTCCAGGATTTTTAACTCTGCCGATGACTTCTACCTTAGATTCAACTGTCGAAATAGGAATAATATTAACTGAGTCCCCATTATTTAGATTTATTGATTGATATTTATCTGAGTTCAAGTTCAAACTTGTTGTGGCATTGTCATCTGATAATCTTTCTGAAAAAGGAATAATTAAATCTATTATTGCAGACTGGCTTGCGTTTTCAGAAAGTCCTCCTGCATACTTAATTAAATCTGATACTGTATCATTTTCAAAAAGCTCAAAAAATCCAGGGTTCAATATTTCTCCTTTAATTTCAGCTCTGTTTAAAATAGTTGGTACATGGATAACATCACCATTAATTAACTTTAAACTATCAAAATCATTCGTACCTTGAAGGAAAAAACTATAAAAGTCTACACTCTTTATTTCTTTATTATTCCTTATAACCTTAATGTTTCTTAAAGAACCATTCTGATTTATTCCTCCAGCCTGAACAAGAGCTGAAAAAATGTTAGAAAATGGATGAATAAGGTGTATCCCAGGGCTCGAAACTTGACCAGTTAAGTAGACATTAATAGATTTTAATTGCCCAACTTCTAACAACAAATCAGATCTGGCGTCATCATCTCGTAATGTAGAAAAAATTCTAGAAAATTCATTTTTAAGATATAATTGAGATTCAGAAATAGTTTTATTTGATAAATTTAAAAAACCTATTTTTTCATAATAAATCAATCCTTCCCTGTTTAAAGTGAAAGATTTTCTAAAGTTTGTTTCACCCCATATAGAAATAATAACTTCATCACCAGGTCCTAAAATAAAATCTTGGGGTGCTGGCATATTATCAAAAAAACTTATATCTTTCTGGAAATATTCATAACCAAAAAAGTTTTTTTCTATAACTTTTTCATCTAAGCCAACAATATCAACAACTGTTAATTC
>MDSZ01219231.1_pt1 | contig 14403 bp, 10 predicted proteins | sample 811201 | NCBI WGS metagenome assembly MDSZ01 (sample SAMN05326647, study PRJNA326480) | marine metagenome | isolation source: seawater | place: Indian Ocean: North | collected 2010
TCTCAAAGTGATGAGGTTATGCAAATCACTGCGGATATATTTGGCATGAGTGTTTTTCGCCCCCATACTTTTGAAACATCTTCTCTTGGAGCCGCAATAGCAAGTTCTGTTGGTATTGGTTTATACCCAGATTTTAAATCTGCAGTTGATAAGATGACTCATGCAGGCGATAGGTTTGATCCTATTGATGCTAATAAAGATACTTACAATGATTTGTATCATAAGGTGTATAAAAAAATGTATGGGCATTTAAAACCTAGTTATGAAGCAATCAGGTCTATAACAAACAAATTCTAAATTTTAGAAACGAGGAACACTTAAATGGAGATGTACAAAAATAAAATAGCATTAGTAACAGGAGCATCTAGTGGAATTGGGAGAGCAATAGCGATTGACTTATCTTCTTCAGGAGCAGAACTAATTCTAACAGCAAGATCTATAGATCAATTGGATGTTTTAGCAAATGAGATAAAAGAAAAAGGTGGTAAAGCACATGTCTTTTCTGAAGATTTAGCTCAATCAGGATCAGCAGAAAAATTGTATAAAGAAATTTCTGCTGCTAATCTCCATGTAGACCTATTAGTAAATAATGCAGGTTATGGAAGATGGGGCCAATTTGGACAGTTTCAAAGAGATGATTATGCAGCCATGATTCAATTAAACATTACATCTCTTACCGAACTTTGTCATTTATTTATGCCTGCCATGGTTGAAAAGGGTGAGGGCGGAGTGATCAATATAGGATCGTCTGCCTCATTTTTACCAGTCCCTTATGCAAGCGTTTATTCCTCAACCAAAGCATATGTTTTAATGTTATCGGAAGCATTGCGCTACGAATATGGAGATAGCAATGTTCGAGTTATGGTTTCTTGTCCAGGGGCAACAGATTCAAATTTTAGGAATATTGCATCTGAAAAATCATCCGATCGACTTAAAAAAAGAATTAGTAAATTGAAGGGTGATGGTCAGGTCGGAGATACATGTGAAAGAGTGTCAAAAGAAACCTTAGATGCTTTCTTACAAAATAGACATTATATTGTTCCAGGCAAAGGAAATTCAAAGTTTGCATTTCTACCTAGAATATTATCTAGAGCAAGGGTATTAAAATTTACAGGCGACGCCTTTAAAAAACATACTGCCAGTTAGTTTTACCCTGAATGAATATTTTTTTCAAAGCTTTTAAATCTATAAAAAGAAATATATGAAGAAAATAGCTATTGGTTTATTAGTTGTTTTTTTAATCTTATGGATCCCATACCTTGCTCAAACACACAACCTTAAAACTTTAACTGAATCAGATCTTCCCGGTGAAGGTGCCTGGGCATTATTGGAAGAAGGCAATCTTTACTATCGTTGGCATTATCCAGTTGCAGAAGTTTCTATAAATGAGACAGTGGTATTAGTGCATGGATTTTCAACTCCTCATTTTGTTTGGGATGGTATAAAAGGCTTTTTATTAGATGCTGGCTACTCAGTTCTTGTATTTGATCACTTCGGAAGAGGATTTTCAGAAAGACCCAAGATTAGATACACTAAAGATGTTTTTGTCCAATCTCTCAAAGGATTGCTGGATTCTCAAGAAATCTCTGATCAGGTGCATTTGGTTGGTTACTCAATGGGTGGTCCAGTAGTAGGCCATTTCACTAAAGAGTTTCCAGATATGGTTAAAAGCATCTCATTGATTGCTCCAGGAGGGTTTATGCACGAAAACCCAACTAAGGATTGGTGGATTATGAAACCTTTAATCGGGGAATGGTTTCTTAATGTTTTTGGTACAAGACTAGTTTTTCAAGACAATGAAGATAATGATGATCCACCAAGAGATGACCCATTAGCTTTATCAAAAAAAGATTTTATAAAGAAAGCTGGTATCCAAATGCAATACAAAGGCTTTATACATGCTTTGTTATCAACTGCTCGTAATTTTAATTTATTTACTGCTCAAGAGATGTTTAGTGAAGTTGGAAGTTTAAATAAACCGATTATTACTATTTGGGGAACTGATGATGATGTTGTTCCATTTATTGGAGGAGAGGAGTTAATGCTTTATCTTCCTCAATCTGAGTTGATTGTTCTAGAGGGGGGTAAACATGATATTACTTATGCTGAGCCTTCATTGGTTGGCGCAGCCATCCGCGATTTTTTAATCAAAGGAGGTCAAGACTGAAGCTTGGCAATACTTTTTTCTATCATTACTTTTTTATTTTTAGCATCTTCTATTTTGACTTTTTCTTTTTCTACAACTTTAGCTGGAGCCTTTGAAATAAACTGATCATTGGCTAACTTTGAGCTGATAACCTTAATATCATTTTCTACATCTTCTAACTCTTTTTGAAGTCTTGTTAACTCTTCTTCAGGGTCAATTAATCCCTCTAACGGGATAATGATCTTGTAGCCACTCATTGTTTTTTCAATTGAGTCTTTGGGTATTTCATCGGTAAATTCAATCCCATCTATTTTTGCAATACCTGCAATAATGACTTCTTGTTCAGCAACTATAGATTGCATCTCAAGGTTCATATCATTTGAAATAATAAGTTGTAAGACCTCATTTTTAATGTTCTGATTTTCTGCTCTTATTACCCTTAGAGCAGAAATAATATTAATAATTTCATCTACTTGTTTTTCAATTATTTTATTTAATGGTCTAGCATGGGCAAAACCACTCTGAACCAAAAAGCCTGATTTTTCTTTTTTATCTAGTGAAGCTAACTTAGAAGAGAGCTCTTCTGTAATGAATGGCATGAAAGGATGTAACAATTCTAGAACACTGTAAAAGTTTGTTATCAAATTACTTATTAAATTGTTGATTTGATCGCTGTTCTTAGATTTCTGAAGAGCCACTTTATTAAATTCAATGTACCAATCACAAAAATTTGACCAAACCAATTCATATATTTCCTCTGAGGCCAGATCAAATCGATAATTTTGAATATGTGCTTTGCAGTTCTCAGAAGTCTGCTGGATTTTGGACCCCATCCAATCAGATAAAATATCTGATGAACCATTTGTAGATTGATAATCGTGGTTGGTTGTTTGCATTTCAATAAACCGAAAAGCATTCCAGATTTTATTGCAGAAATTTCTGTAACCTTTAATCCTGCCAATATCAAAATTTATATCTCTCCCTGGAGAAGCTAGAGAGTAATAGGTGTAACGCAAAGCATCAGTTCCATAGCTTTCAATACCATCAGGGAATTGTTTTTTTGTTTGTTTAATAATCTTTTCTTTAAGTTTGGGCTGCATCAAACCTTCGGTTCTCTTTTCAATCAGTTCTTCAAGTGACACTCCATCAATAAGATCAATTGGATCAAGAATATTTCCTTTTGATTTCGACATTTTCTGTCCGTTTTCATCTTTGATGAGACCTGTAATATAAACTTCTTTAAATGGCACTTCTTTCATGAGATGCTTGGTCATCATGATCATTCTAGCTACCCAAAAAAAGATAATATCAAACCCAGTGACTAAAGTACTTGTTGGGTGAAACAGTTTTAATTTTTCACTTTTTTCAGGCCATCCCATAGTTGCGAATGTCCATAAGCTTGATGAGAACCAGGTATCTAAAACATCTTCCTCTTGACGCAGTTCTCCTTTCAGATTATGTTTTTTTCTAACATCTTCCTCAGAAAATCCTGCAAAAGGTTGATTAGACTCATCGTACCAAATTGGAATTCTGTGCCCCCACCATAACTGCCGACTGATGCACCAATCTTGGATGTTATCCATCCATTGGAAATAGGTTTTTTCCCAGTTGCCAGGAACAAATTGTATTTCTTTTGATTTGACAGCTTCAATTGCTGGTTTGGCCAAAGTTTTAGCGCTGACATACCATTGGTCTGTTAAGAGTGGCTCTAGAATTTGGTCAGATCTATCTCCATAGGGTAGGGTGCTTTCATGTGCACTTTCAGATACCAAAAGTTTTTCTTTTGTAAGATCTTCTAGTAATTTCTTGCGAGCATCAAATCTATCCATACCATGGAATTTTTTAGGAGCCACTCCAGTTATCTCAACAGTTTTATTTAGTATTGAGATAGGATTAAAATCTGTTTCATTTCCAACTTGACACTTTGCATTATCACCCATGTGGAGACCATGCCTTTTTCCTATTTCATAATCATTGAAATCATGGCCAGGAGTTATCTTTACAACGCCTGTACCAAATTCTGGATCTACATATTCATCCGCAAGAATAGGGATAACTCTATTACACAAGGGTATAACAGCATTCTTGCTAACAAGATGTTTAAATCTTTTATCTTTTGGGTTTACTGCCAGAGCCATATCTCCTAAAAGAGTTTCTGGTCTAGTGGTGGCGACATTGATGAATTCATCAGTTCCTTCAATTTGGTACTTAATTTCCCAGATTTTTATAGTTAAATCTTTATTGATGACTTCTAAATCTGACAGAGAAGTTTCAAGAACAGGATCCCAATTTACGAGACGTTTACCTTGATAAATCAAACCTTCATCAAACAATTCTATAAATGCGGTGAGTACCGCTTGTTGATATTCATCATCTAATGTAAATCTCTCAGAGCTCCAGTCTGAGCTTGAGCCTAATCTCCTGAGTTGAGAAGTAATTTTATTTCCAGAGTATTTTTTCCAGTTCCAAACCTCTTTTTCAAATGCTTCTCTGCCAATATCTTCTTTTGTTTTCCCCTCAGCATTTAGGCGTCGTTCAACCACCATTTCAGTTGCAATGCCTGCATGATCAGTTCCAACTTGCCACAAGGTGTTTTTGCCAGACATTCGATGATAGCGAATTAAGCAATCCATGATGGCATTTTGGAATCCATGGCCCATATGCAATGTACCAGTAACATTTGGAGGGGGAATGACTAATGAATAAGAATCAGAGTTATCATCTGGCTCAAATAAACCAGAGTTTTCCCATTCTTGATAGAGTTTTTGCTCTATATCAGATGGGTTATATGGCTTTTTATCCATTAATTAAGCAGATCTTAATAAGATTTATAAATCCCCATTTAGGATTAATTCAGCCAATAAGGGCACTGGTCTACCAGTACCTCCTTTTTTGGCACCACCATTCCAGGCACTTGCTGCAATGTCCATGTGAGCCCATTTAAAATCTTTTGTAAAGTTAGAAAGAAATGAAGCTGCGTGGATAGTTCCGGCTTCTCTGCCACCACCTATGTTTGCAAGATCTGCAAAGTTAGTTTTGGTGCAATGAGCATATTCTTCCCAAAGTGGTAATTGCCATGCTCTGTCGCCAGATTTTTCTCCAGCTGCAATAATTTTATCTGCAAGAGGTTGATTATTAGCCATAACGCCAGTTGCGGGACTGCCCAATGCAATAACTACTGCTCCAGTTAGCGTTGCCATATCAATCACATGGCTAGGCTTAAATTTCTTTGAGTAGGTTAGTGCATCGCAAAGGATTAACCTTCCTTCTGCATCAGTGTTTAATATTTCAATGGTTTGTCCTGACATAGAAGTCACAACATCGCCAGGTTTAGTTGCTCTAGCAGATGGCATGTTCTCCGCACAAACCAGTAAGCCAACTACATTAACCTTAGCCTTCAGTCTTGCCAGCGTTTGCATGATTCCAAACACAGAAGCAGCACCACACATATCCCATTTCATTTCATCCATAGCAGAACCAGGTTTGAGTGAGATGCCTCCAGTATCAAATGTGATTCCTTTTCCTACCAATACGAGAGGCTGTTTGTTTTTTGCTCCACCTTTATATTCAATGGTTATCATTCTTGGTGGCTCATCACTCCCTTTAGCGACCGATAGATAAGACCCCATTTTTAATTTAACTAGATCCTTTTCGTTTAAGCTTGAAATTTTAAGGTTTGGGAAATCTTTCCTGATAGCCTTAGTTTTGCGTTCAATAATTTTTGGGGTGCAATGATTTGCTGGCAAATCACCAAGATGCTTGGTTGCATTCATTCCCTCTCCAACAGCATGACCCAGTTTCACTGCTGACCTCATAGATTTTAGTTTTGCAGGCGTTAAGCCAGCAAATAAAAGGACTCCTTTTTTAACTGTTACAGGTTTAGCAGTTTTGTTTTTTGTTACATTAAAGGTATAAGCTGATGCTTCGAATGTTCTGGCTGCAACTTCAGTTGCCCATGCTAAATCGGCATCCTTTGTAGATGAGCTCATAAGATAAGCAAAATCTTTTGCTTTGGCTGATTTCACTAAGCCCATGATCTCTTCATAATAACGGAGCACTAGAAAGCTGGCTGCTTTTGGATCGGGTTCTTTGATCAGAAGGATATTTTTAGCTGCAACTTTAGCAGGGGCTGGAAGAAAAATAGACTTTCTTGAACCACCATTAATTTCTTTTATGGATTCTTTGACCAATGATTGCCCAGAAGATTGTAACCCTTTAAGTTCGGCAGCAGCAGATGTTTTTTTATTAACAGCAATAATTAACAGATCTGTTTTTACTTTTAATAGATCTGAAGAATTAATATTGTTTGCCGTTAAACTCGATAAGACTTTATAAGTCATAAACCATACTCCTAGTAAAAATTACTGATAAGATATTTATTGTAATGCATCAAGATACCTAAAGGCATGTATAAAAAGAATATTCTTGCAATTCATTTAAATTCTCAGATTTTTAAGAGTTTTGCTGCCATCTTGCTTATTTTAACTACATTAATTTTTTCATCTAGATTAGTTGGTTATTTTGAGCAAGCCGTATCTGGAAGTTTAAATCCAGATATTATTTTTACAGTTATTTTTTTGCGACTCCCTGATTTTTTAGCATTGCTTATACCTTTTGCATTTTTCTTAAGTTTACTATTAGTTATTTCACAGCTTTATAACTCAAATGGAATCTATGCGTATTTTTCTGCTGGCGTTTCCAGGATGAGATTGATAAAACATATCACCCCATTTTTTTTAATTACTTTGATTGCTTGCTCTCTTATAAGTGTTTATTTGGCACCCTACGGAAAAGCTCTTTCAAAAAGCTTAATAGCCGAACAATCATTTGAAGATAAGCTTTCCATAATGCAGCCCAAGACATTAGTTAAACTTGATAATGTTGGAAGCTATTTATATTTTGAATCATTTGATGGCAAAAGCATGACAGAAGTAACATTTTTTGTTCAAGAGGATCCTGCTTTATCTCTTATTAGAGCCGAGATGCTTGATATCTCAAATCAAGGGAATGATATGATTTTAAATTTTAAGAATGGATCTATATATCCTGATTTGAATAACCCAAATAAGATAGATGCATCTTTTAGAGAATTATCTCACTTAATTGAAGTGGAACAGGAATTTAGTAGATCATTCACGCTCTCCAAGTTACTAGATTATAAAAATCAATCAAATTTTATTCAGAATCAGTGGAACGCCAGCATTCCAGTTATGCTTATTGCATTGATACTTCTGAGCTTTGCATTCGGCAAGGAAAACCTTAGGTCAGGGAGGGAAGGCAGTTTAGTTACAGGTGTATTGATTTATATATCTTATCTAAGTGTTTTAGTTGCTTTTAGAGAGAGCTATTCAAATGATTTCAACATCTTTTATTATTTCCTATGGCCTGTTCATTTTATATTTTTATTTTTTGGTGGATTCCTTTTTTGGCTTGATGGGCGGTTATCCTTTAAAAATATATTTTCTTACTCGAGAAAAAAAACAATTTCAATAATCTTTGTGATATTTATTCTTTTAGCATGGCTAAGCTCATGATTCCTAACATTCTTTCTACTTACCCAAGGTACCTAATTAAAAGAAGTTTTCTAATCTCGGCTTTTGTTTGGATTGTGATGGTGTGTCTTGATTTCTCAGTAACCTTAGTTATGGAACTTGAGACTATTTCAGATGAAAGAAATTTTCTTTCAATTTTTAATATGGTTTTATTAGAACAACCTCATAAGGGTCTTCAATATCTTGAGAGTTCTATGTTGATAGGCACCTTGATCACTTTGACGATACTGAATCAGCAAGGAAACTTAGTTTTTTTACGCTCAGCAGGTATTTCTCCTATGAGAATCGTTTTGTTATCCGGCATTGGCCCATTAATACTTTCGTTATTATTAATTCTTTTTGATGAAACACTATTCTTAGATCTATCACAAGAATCTAAAAAGTTTAATCAACATTATCAGATGTTAACAACCGAACCATTTCAATGGGAAATAGTAGATGACAATCTAATTGGTTTGCAGCGAATAAATGATACAGATGCTCAATCGATTCAAATTATAGAATTTAATGATAGGCAAAAGATTATTTCATCATCTAATTATCAGAAAGGCAAACTAAACAATGGTCAATTATTAATAACTGGTTTATCTGATCAAAATGCTTTTGATTTCCCTACATCATTTTTATTTTCTATTAAAACAATAGAAAATCTACCTTTAACCTCACTGATTGGATTTAAACAAAAACATCAGTCAAAAGAAGATCTTCAAAAAATAAATTCATTAATTTATGCAAAAGTTTTGTTACCCATCTCAATAATCGCTATTATTTTCATAGCCGGCAGCTTGATGTTTGCAAGTTTGCGCTCTGGAGGAGTTGGCCGTCAAATAATTATTGGTATTTCATTAGGCCTTATTTATGATTTGTTAAAAGACTTGAGTGTTGCATCTTTTTTAACTTATCAATGGCCAATTTTAATAGCACATATTTTACCCATAATGATTTTAGTAGCCATTGGTATTTATAAATTTCAGAAAATTTAGTTAATTTTTTTCTAGTTGTGTTTTAGAAAGAATATCATTTACCGCGAGTTTTTTTGGATCTGCATAGATAAGGAATAAGGGCATTCCGAGAAGAGTTAACATTCCACAATTAACTAAATACCTAAGCAATGTTTGCTTAAGAGTAATTTTATCGGATTTTGCATCTGTACTTACGATTTTAAATTTCCACACCTGCATTCCAAGGGTTTGACCATTCTTCATCCAAAAATATGCGAAGAATACCCAACCACTTATTAAGACTAACAAACTTCCGATAGCTGGGTGTAAGATTTTTCCATCATTTAACCAAAGCGCCAAAGAGCCAACTAGAAACCATACTCCAAGCAGCAAAAAGAAGTCGTAGACGGAAGCTATGATTCTAAGAAAGGGCCCCACATAAGGTTTTTTATTACTCATTTTGATATAGTATCTTCCTAAATCATAACTCAAATAATATGAATACAAGTAATAATTTTTTTGGGCATCCGATAGGATTAAGAACACTTTTTTTAACCGAAATGTGGGAGCGTATGTCTTACTATGGAATGCGGGCCTTGCTAGTTTTATATATGACAGGGGCTGCAACTGGTTTTAATCCAGGTCTAGGCTGGTCGCAGGTTGAGTCTCAGGCGATTTATGGTATTTATTCTGGGATGGTTTATTTTATGGTGGTTCCAGGAGGCTGGATAGCAGACAATATTTTGGGACATCAAAAAGCAGTTTTAATAGGGGCTTTAATTATTGCTTTAGGCCATTTTACTTTAGCAATTCCTATTGAACAGACATTTTTCTTAGGCCTAATTTTTGTAGTATTAGGCACTGGTTTGCTCAAAGGTAATATCTCTACTATCGTAGGCCAACTTTATGAAGGGCAAGATGATAAAAGAGATTCTGGTTATACGATTTTTTATATGTCTATCAATATTGGATCAACCTTAGGATTTTTGATTTGTTCTTATTTGGGTGAAAAGATTGGTTGGCATTGGGGGTTTGGGGCAGCGGGTATAGGTATGACCTTTGGTGTGATCCAATATATTAAGCATCGACACTTATTAGGAGACGCTGGAATGCATCCCAATGAAATGTCTGATGAAAAACGTTCAAAGTACACAAATTATTTAAAAGTATCTCTTATCGGAATGTTTTTAGTTATTGGAGCTGGTCTGCTTGGTTTCTTTGTTATAGATCCTAGATTTTTTGCTGAACAATTTGCATATTTTCTTACAATTATTGCTGGCTTATATTTTGTTTATTTATTTCTTTTTGCTGGCCTTGAGGCTTATGAAAGAAAGAATCTAATTTTATTATTTTTGCTCTTTATTGGTGCTGCTGCTTTTTGGTCAGGCTTTGATCAATCAGCTGGCTCATTAAATATTTTTGCAAGGGACTACACAGATTTATCAGTTGGGGGTTATGAAATTCCAGTGGGATGGCTTCAGTTTGCAAATCCAGTTATTGTTGTGCTTTTTGCTCCAATATTTGCAGGGATCTGGGCCCAATTGGCTAGGATGAATTTAGATCCATCTCTACCATTTAAATTTGCTATTGGACTTTTATTCATGGCATTGAGTTTTTTCGTAATGATTATCGCAGTCAATATTGCTATTGAATCATCTCCTGTGGGTATGCAGTGGCTCTTATTAACATATCTTTTTCAAACATGGGGTGAACTAGCTTTATCTCCGATAGGTTTATCCGCTTTCTCTCGATATGGTCCTAAGCGCTATATGGGTCAAATGTTTGGTCTGTGGTTCTTAGCCAGCGCAATAGGTGGTGTTTTAGCGGGGTTGCTTGGAGGAGAGGCTCTTGATGGAGGGTTGGAGACCATTTCACCAATCTTTGAATTTATGATTCAATATTACTTAATAATTGCTGTTGCACTCATTGCTTTATCTTTTGTTATAAAAACTGCAAAAGATTAAGCGTGATCAGTTAGTTTTGTTGTTGGTTTCAATAAGTATTTGTTGGTAAATCTTTTGTAATTGCTCAAGGTCAGCAATGGAGATTCTCTCATCAATCTGATGGATGGTTTGATTTATTGGTCCTAACTCGATAACCTCTGATCCCGACGGCGAAACCCATCTTCCATCAGATGTGCCTCCACCATTATTAATGATGGCTTCTTTACCATTAACCTTTTTTAGAGCAGTCTGAATAATTGAAAGGAACTGCTTTTCTATTGTTAAATAAGGTTGTGCATTTAGGGTCCAATCTATTTCAAATGTACATCTTGATTTTTCTATGACCTCAATAAATTTCTTTTTAAGCTTTTCATGAGTTGACTCGGGTGAAAATCTAAAATTAAAGAGCATGTTTAGATGACCTGGAACAACATTTGAAGCCCCTGTACCAGAAGTAATGTTTGAAATTTGAAATGATGTTGGATCAAAATATTCATTTCCTTGGTCCCAAATTATTTGATTAAGCTCATGAATAATAGATCCAATCTCTAAAATAGGGCTAAGAACTTTCTCTGGATATGCAACATGACCTTGTTTCCCTATCAATTTTAGTTTTCCACTTAAAGAACCTCTTCTACCAATTCTTAGAACATCGCCAACTATTTCAGATGAGCTTGCCTCCCCAACCAAACAATAATCTATAAATTGATTTTGCTTGGTTAACGAGTCAATTAAAGTGTTGAGTTTTCCATCTTCTGGCTCACCTTCCTCATTACTTGTTAACATTATCCATATTTGGAAATTGGGGTCAGGGTTATCAGCTAAAAAATCTTTTACTGATTGAACGAACGCAGCAACGCTTCCTTTCATATCTGCAGCCCCTCTTCCTATTAGGTTCCCATTAATAATATTTGCTTTAAAAGGATGGGAGATCCATTCATTTTCCGGGCCCGAAGGTACAACATCTGTGTGTCCAAGATAGCAAAAAACTTTTCCTATTTTGCCTAGCCGAGCCAATAATGTTTCAGAATTTAGTTCAGGGATTCTTTCTATAACGAAGTCCAATGGGGCTAATTCTGCTTCTATTAGATCAAAGCATCCCCCATCTTTTGGAGAAATTGATTTAATTTTAATTAGAGATTGTGCAAGTTCTAGAGCTGACATGAATTTTAGTTTTTATGAAGAGTTGAATTTAATGCAACAGATTTAGTATTGATTTTTACTTCAATAGCGCCAGTTTGAGAGTTTCTGATAAATAATAAATTATCTTTTCCAGCAAGCTTTGAAGCTTTTACCACTGATTCAGGTTCATTTTTAGAATTATATTTTGTTACTTTTGAGTTGGCTGTGACATATAAACCTGCTTCAATAATACAATTATCACCAAGAGGAATCCCCAGACCTGAATTTGCACCAAGAAGACAATTTTCACCAATTGATATCTTTATATCATTTCCTCCTGAAAGTGTGCCCATAGTGCTACAACCCCCACCTAGATCTGAGTTTTTTCCAACAACTACACCTGCAGAGATTCTTCCTTCTATCATCGCTGGTCCAAGAGTTCCAGCATTAAAGTTTACAAAGCCTTCATGCATGATGGTTGTACCTTCGCTTAAGTAAGCTCCAAGTCTAACCCTGCTAGTGTCAGCAATTCGAACGCCTGAAGGGACAACATAATCAGTTAAACAAGGAATTTTATCAATTGATTTAATTTTAAGAAGTTCATTATTCTTTTTTGCTAAGAACATCTTAATTCCAATTCCTTCTATTTCCATAGGCCCTTTATTAGTCCATGCAACATTAATGAGAGTATTAAATAGGTTTTCAAGATTCAAAGAGTTGGGTAAGAAATATCTATAAGATAGTAGATGCAATTTTAGATAAGCCTCTTCAATTGTTTCTATAGGTTTATTTTCAGAAATCTTACACAATACAAGAGACTTATTTTCTTCTAGATTGGTAATTGAACTATTAAATTCATTGCTTTGAAGATCAAGCAGGTTAAGATCTTTTAATTCAATAACATCTCGATCCATTAATAGATCCCATTTCTCATAATATTGATCATGCTCATTTTCTCCATTTTGAAAAACAATGTATGGAAACGAAGCATCTAAGGTTTTACCTGAGCTACCTTTGGTAGTAATACCAAGACCAATTAATGGAAAGTGATTCATATGCTTATTATATGTAGTCCCAATCTTTATTGTAGCTTTTAAAGACTCTTTAATTTTTCCTGAAGTAGTTTATTTTTATTATGACTAATTGCAGATTTTGTTTTTTCATCGATTACTTTGAAATTATCTTCTACTTTTTCACCAAGGGTTGTTATCCTTGCTGAGTCAATGCTAATGCCGTGTTCTAAAAATATGTTAGCAACTTTTGAGAGTAGATTAGGCTGATCTAGAGTTTCCAAGGTTACAAGGCTAGAATCTTTTTTTGGATTAGTAGAGATGCGAACCTTGGTTGGATATTGAAAAACTTTTTTTATTTTACCTTTTGGTTTAGTTATTGGTTTAGATTCTTGAGAAGAGATAGCTGCAATAATTTTTTGTTCAATGTTTTGGATATCTCTTTGAATTAAATTGCTTCCAAGGATTTTATGCTTACAAATAAATGTATTTACAGCAAAAAGACCGTCGTTAGTTGTATGAATATCAGAATCAATAGTTTCTAACGAAATCTGTTCAAAACTCCTGACAGTTTTTAAAAATAAACCAGATTGATTGGGTGTAAAAATAAAGATCTCAATTAGGTTTTTTCTGATTCTTACAGATACAGATGTCTTACCTTTGGAATTTGATACAGTCTTTGCTTGATTTGTTAGTTGCTCAAGTTGATACTTTGCAAAATAAGTATCTGGTAATTGGTTCCAAACGCTATCTAATAGATGATGATTTTGATATAACAGCATATTAGTTAAAACAGCTTTTCTTTCTTTTACAATTGATTGACTTGATTGTGCTTCCTCAAGATTCAGTTTCCTCCTAGATGACATAAAAAGTTGTTTAAGTAAATCATGTTTCCAAGAATTCCATAGGGTTGGATTAGTGCCCTGTATATCATTGATAGTTAACATATATATATAGTTAAGCTTTTCTATGCTATTAACATTTTTTGTAAAATTAATTATTGTTTCAGGATCATGAACATCAGTTTTTTGTGAAATAGATGACATGATTAAATGGTTTTTAACCAGCCAGCATAATAGTTCAGTGTCATGAATAGAAAATTTCAATCTGTCACAGAATTTTTTAACAATTTTCTCTCCAATTTCAGAATGATCTCCTCCTTTACCCTTACCAAGGTCATGAAAGATTCCTGCAAGATATAAAATCTCGATTTTCGGTAGCTTGTTAATAAGCTCATGTTCAATTTTCATGGATGGATCAATTTTTCCGATTTGCATTTGCCTCATATTTCTTACAACCTTGAAAGTGTGCTCATCCACTGTATATATATGAAACATGTCAAATTGCATTTGGCCTTCGATTTCTCCAAATTCTGGGATTAATAATCTCAACAATCCTAATTGCTTAAGTTTTTTGAGTATTGTTGAGAGGTTGGTTGTTGATTTTAGTATTTCAAGGAATTGAGAGCCTGCTTCTTGAGATAAAAAATATTTAGAATTAATCTTTGGTAAAGATTTTTGAATTTTTTTTATAGATTTAAAGTCTAATCCATTAATTCTTTTTAGTTTTCCAACATGGACCAAGCTGTCTAAGATTAACTCTGGTTTTTTGTTAAGATTAATATGATCCGCAATACCCAAGCGATCTTTAAAAGTATAATAATTTTTTTTATAAGGTCTTTTAATAACA
>MDSZ01226045.1_pt1 | contig 14402 bp, 9 predicted proteins | sample 811201 | NCBI WGS metagenome assembly MDSZ01 (sample SAMN05326647, study PRJNA326480) | marine metagenome | isolation source: seawater | place: Indian Ocean: North | collected 2010
CTTGCCAAGCTCCACAAAGCGCCCGCCGGAAGCAAGCGCCTGGAAACTGGCATCCACCCACTCACCTTTCAGGCTGTTCAGAACCACATCAACGCCGCGGCCTTCGGTGTGCTTAAGCACCTGATTAGCGAATTCAGTGGAGCGGGAATCGAAGACTGCCTCCACACCTTGCGCTAGCAATCCAGCCTGTTTGGCCTCACTGGCGGTGGCCAGGATGCGAGCGCTGCAGCGCAAGGCCACCTGAACAGCTGCCTGCCCAACTCCACCGGCAGCCGCGTGAATCAAAACGGTTTCTCCAGCTTGAAGCCGGGCCAGCTGCTCTAGCCCATGCTCTGCCGTGAGATAGGCCGTTGAAAGGCTTGCCCCCAGCACTGGATCCAACTCTTCTGGCCAGGGAACACAGAGAACTTCCCTGCAAGTCACATGGCTTGCGAGGCTTCCCAAGGTGAGCGCGGCAAGCATTCGCTGGCCAACCAAAGAGGAATCCACTCCGGGACCCACAGCAACTACCCGACCGACGGCTTCCCCACCGAACGGCAATTGAGCACTGGCTCGCAACCCAAGCGATTGATTGTGACTCTGCAGAAGCCCCAAAGCGTTGAGAACATCGCGAAAATTCAGTCCCGTGGCCTCCACCGCCAACTCCAGCTCTCCTGGCTGAAGGCGCGCTAACGGGAGGCTCGACTTGAACAAACCTTCAAGTCGACCTGTTCCATCGGAGAGCATGCGGAACCGCTCTTGATCAATCGGCTGAAAACTGCGGGTTTCAATGCGATCAGAAGCGCACCAGCGGACCTCAGCATCACCGGCGGTGGCAGCCAAAAGCTTTTGCCACTGAGCAGATGACAGCCCTCCAGCCAGGGCAGAAGCGGATGCTGTAATTGTGCTGCAACGCCATGCGGAACAGTCCTGGGCCAGGGAACGCACTGCCGCCTGAACTGCCTCAGCAGCAGGTGTAGCCAAAGCCGACATCCACAACACCACCTGGCGCGGCTGACTTAGGGGAAGCGTCTGGAGTTGTTGCACCAGCGCTGAGGTCACTGAGTATGGATCTGATTGTGGATCCAGTTCAAAAGGCGTGATCGCCTGCTGCTCGCTCCATTCCCTAGCTGTATCTGGCAATGGCCCAATCGCGATCAAGCTGATGGGCTCCGCAGCTCCTGGGTTGCAATCGCTGAGTGCATTTGCCGCAAGCGGTTGCCAGCTCTCCTCCAGCAGTTGCGCGGTAGGCCTGAAAGGATCCTCAGGCAGCATCAAATCCAGCAGAGTTCGCGTCAGACGCCGGAACTGCAAGCCACGAATCGCTCCAAGGAAGTTCCCTGAGATATCAAGAACATCCAAGTCAGCGGTCACATGCGCGCGACGGCCCTCATCTCCCTGGATATGGACGTCCTGTCGAAGGTGTAAGCGACAACGCAGCTGGTCAGGCAGGGGCCATCTCAACAGCTGCATCTGCTCCACTCCGACAGGGAGTAGCAATTGGCCATCAGCTTGCGTTTGGCCAAGAACCGCAGCCACCAGTTGAAAACACCCATCGAGCAGGCTGCGATCAGGAGCCGAGTCCGGACGATGCAGCAGTGCTTCGGCGCCTGTGGCGTTCGCTTGCAAAGCAGCTAGCGGCCGGTAGCAGCTGCCGTATTCCAAACCAAAACTCTTTAGGGAGCGATAAAAATTGGAGATATCAAGATCGGCACCACCGTCAAAAACCAAAGCCTGCAAGGGCTGAATGGCTTCTTCAGCAGCTCTGGTTAGCCGAAGCTGCCCATGGAGCTGCCAGCTGCCACCATCTCCTGCCTGGGGAGCGCGAGCATGGAAGCTGAATGCATCACCATTGCGCACAGCCTGGAGCTGTACCGATCCAGCGTTGAGCCATAGGGGACGATCGAGATTGAGATCAGCACATTGAAGTAGCTGTTGCTGATCGTTCAGCCAATCCAGGAGAAGGGCGAGGTAACCCGCTGCCGCAAACAAGGGATATCCGCACAACGCATGGTCTTGTAAATCGCGAGCGCTAGCCAGATCCAACACTGTCTGCCAGTGCTCTGACGATCCTGGAAGGTCCAACTTCTGAAAAGCCAGACCTGACTTTTCAGAAGTGACATTCTTACCAACACCAAGATGATCAAGCCAAAGGCTGGCTTTGCCTTGGTCAAGACCCTGATCCCGTGGCTTCCACCAAAAGCGTGAACGCAGAAATGGGTGACCTGGCGGCCGCAGCTGATGCCAGGAGGCACCTTGATGCCATGCCAACCAATCCATATGGGCTCCTTGAGCCAAAACCTGAACAAGCTTCTGGAGCTGCTCAACCCCAATGGCACCGTCAGAAAGAGTGTGGTGTTGCAGATCTCTCAACGTCTCTGGGAAACCCCCAGATCCACGCGAAACAACGACACCGGACCAAGCCGCAGGGGATTGCCCGCGCAACTGGCATACAAGCTCCTCAGCACTACTCGCAATCAACCCCAGCGCATGGGGAAATTGCGAGTGTCGTAGATGAATGCTGGCACAGAGGTCCTGCAAGCTGACAGCGGCATGAGCCTCAAGCCAATCTGCTGTTTGTGCACAAAGCAATTCAAGAGCTTCTTCATTGCGCGCGCTTAACCAGAGCAAGTGAAATGAAGTCTCTGAAAACGACTTTGACGTGGGCTGAGAGAGCTCAAGAGGAGCACTGCTCAGGACCGTATGAGCATTGGTGCCACCGAACCCAAAAGAGCTGACACTGACCACTATCTCTTGCTCAGGTCTTGGGAAAGGTTGCAGCGTTGTCGAAACCTTCAAGCCCAGAGCATGCAAATCCACATTGGGATTGGGCCGCGAATAATGAAGATTGGCAGGAACCATGCGCTGCCTAAGGCACAACACGGCTTTGATGAAACCCGTAATGCCTGCAGCCGTTTCCGAATGACCCAGGTTGGTTTTGACCGAGCCAACCAGGCAGGGATCTGAGCTGGGGCGGCCCTGACCGAGCACTGATCCAAGAGCCCTGAGTTCAATCGGATCCCCTTGGCGAGTCCCGGTGCCGTGGGCTTCGACGAATTGCGCTGAGGCAGGCGACAGGCCAGCACCCTTATAAGCAGCCTGCACACAAGCGATCTGAGCTTTTTGGCTGGGAGCAGCCAGGCCGTGGCTCCGCCCATCGGAATTCACAGCTGTGCCGCGAATCACAGCTTCAATCGGATCTCCATCGCGCATCGCCGCCGACAACGGTTTGAGCAACACAGCTCCCGCGCCTTCGGAACGGACATAACCATCCGCAGCAGCATCAAAACTGCGGCAATGCCCCCCAGGAGACAGCAAACCGGCTTTGCAAAAACTCATCTGAATGCCGGGGTGAATCAAAGCCTGAACGCCACCCGCAAAGGCCAGTTCCGACTCACCCCGCCTCAAGCTCTCGCAAGCCAGATGCAAAGCCACCAAAGACGAGGAACAAGCAGTGTCGACAGTGAAGCTGGGCCCTTTGAGATCAAAGGCATAGGAAATTCGGTTAGCAGCAATGCAACCGGTGTTGCCTGTAAGGATGAAAGGTTCGTTATCAGGCGTGAGGTATTGATTTTCCGAAGCCCAGAGCAAGGCGCTGTAATCAGCACTGGAAATACCCATGAACACCCCCACCGAGCGTCCACGCAACTGCTCAAGGGGCTGAGCACCCGCCTCCATGGCTCTCCAGCAAACCTCAAGCAAGAGGCGCTGCTGAGGGTCCATGCACAAGGCTTCTTTTCCGCTGATACCAAAAAATGCCGGATCGAACTGATCAATCCCATCTACCAAGCCAGCTCGGCAAACGTGCTGGTGCAATGGCAGTCGCGGATCAGGGTGATGATGAAGCTGAAGATCCCAGCGATTTGAGGGAATCTCAGCGATAGCCTCACGTCCTTCAGCAAGCAGTTGCCAGAACTCTTCAGGGCTCTCGACCCCGCCAGGCAAGCGGCAACCCATGCCGAGTACGGCAATGGGCTCCTGCACTGATGACGCCTCAGAGATCTGCTGATTCATGCGCTGAAAACTTGCTGTCTTTCGAAGAGCAAAAGACCCATCTCCCCAAGCTTGCTAAATGGTTTGCGAGACAACATCCGCGTGTGGATCTGCCTTTGGCGCTTTAGGTGTTCGAACCAGGGGGATCCAAGCAGTGTCGGCTCATCGACATTGCCAATACTGAAAACGACCCCACTTACGAGCAAAGGCTGAAGAACCAAAGTTGTTGGGCTTAGTTGGAGCTGATCCCATTCAAAACCAGCACTGCCCCGATTCGGCACCCCTCACTTTGGTTGCTGAAGATGCGGGTGCGCATCAACACCAAGGTTGGCAACGTCAAGGGATGGGCTGGCAATCAAACAGAGGCGTCTCGCGGACAATCCAGCAACAATCACCCACCCCATAGCTCCGATAGCGATCGCCATCACACGACCCTGATCAGTCCCCAGACTCTCAATCAACCAGGCCGGCCACAAAGGCCAAGCAAGTGCCGGGCGCAAGCCACGATCAACAAGCAGCGGCACAGACAGGAAGGCACACAACCTTGTGGCCCATTCACAGCCGTAACGCAGGGAGAAATAACGAGGCAGTGACTCCCTGGGTGCCAGGACCACCCAGGCCTGGTGCAGCGCTGCCATCACAAGGGGTAAAGCAGCACTGAAGACCAGGACGGCTCCAAACCAAAATGCAGGTCGATTAGCAAAGGCTTGCAAGCCAGCGCCCATCAAGATCAAAGCCTGAACAAACAGAGCCCAGGGCAGAACGGCTCGCCAGCGGTGCCCGAGCAGCAAGCGCCAACCAACGAAGCCAATTACATAACCCAAGGATCCCGTGATAAGAACCCACCCCATCCACTGTGGCGAGTAGGCCAGTGAGACCCATGCAGGGAAAAGCACCTCCAGAGATGCATAGACAAATGCTGCCAACGCGGTGAGCACGAGAGCTGAACGCGCTGGCAACGAGCGCTGCCAAAGCGCCAACAATCGGTGCAACGTGCCAGCAGCAAAAATCTGATCAGGTGCCGCTGCTGTAAACGGATCATGGGGCCGAACGTCCCTCGACCAGGGAGCCACTACAACGCTCAACAGAGCCAACACAAAACTGATGCCATCGACCAGCAGGACGCCGCCCAAGCCCTGAGTGGCTACAAGCCAGCTTCCCAGGAAAGGGGCCATTGTGATAACGAGGCCATCCACCGTGGCGAACAATCCATTGGCGCGCTGCAAACTCTCTTGATCGGAAATCAACAGCGGGATCAGGCTGGAAAGACGGACTACCAGCAGAGCTTCAGTCACGGCGGCCACGGCCTGGATCACCAAGACACCAATCAAGGGTGGTGGCCCTGCAGCATCCGAAGACAGCAACACAACAGCTAACAGAGTCGTGCACACTGCACCCGTGGCATGGCAGAGCAGCATTAAGCGACCGGGACGCCAGGTAGGAAAAACGCGCAGAAAAAGAGGCAGCGCCAACAAACGTGCCGCCTGCACAACCACCGCCACCAAGCCAAAGTCGAGAAGCTGTCCCGACTGAGCAAACAGCCAAAGACCGATGCCATAGAGACTGGTCTGAGTCCCCAGATTCGAAATAAGCTGGCCTCCCCAGAGGTAGCGAAACAGGCAACTAGATTTTTTTGTCACTAAAGGAGAGTGATAAATAATTTAGTGAGCAATGCACGCCATGAAGGAATTACAAATGAAATGTTTTAACTTCCCCAATGCTTAAAAGAGAAACCTGAAACTTAATCAGGACAACACCTTTGGACCAATCAAGAGAAGCTGACGAATCGCATCCCTATCGCCACTGAGTCGGTGACCCTGCATGCGTGCCTTCAGCTGTTGATATTCATAGGGCTGCTCAAGCCAGGTTGCGCAAAGCAAAAGTAGGTCCTTTGGCTGACGGATACAGCGATCGATCTCGCGAGCCTGGAAATAACGGCGTGCCAGCAACTCCTGAGGCATCGTTGTGCCGAAGCTATTGAAGATGAGCACACAACCGGAGGCTAGTGCTTCGGTGGCCGTCCTCGCCCCTGGCCTAGCCACCATGGCCCAGGCTGTTCTGTAGAGCAACGCCATCGCTGCTGGACCCTGAAAACCTAATGGTTCCACCGAGAGGTGAGGATGCTGCGCCACCCAGTCCTTCACCTGCCGAAATGCCGTCTGACGACGGCCACAGAGGGCAACAACTCTGATTTTGCCAGCCAAGGGCAGCAACGTCTCCAGCAAACGAATGTGGTTGTTGGCACCATTGGCCCCAGCTCCAAGCACGAGGAGGGGTAGTTCCTCAACATTATTCCCGGACATCTCCCGTTCCAGCTCTTCCTCAAATGCAGGATCAAACAACGGACCAAGCGCAAGGGTCGGCAAGGCGCGGTAGCCACGTCGGTGCACGTCATCGCTGACTTCCTGGGAGAGGGTCCAGAACGCTTCGGCCCGTCGCGTCAGCCAGTTGCGACTGAAGCCGAAACCACCATCCAACTCCGTGCAGCAGGTGATGCAGCGCAGACCTGGTATGACCCGCTTCGCCAGATCAAAATGACCGCGGTTGATATGCGGGTGCGTCGAGATCAACAGATCCGGCTGCAGACGTCGCAACAGACGAATCACGTAAAAACGGCCAGCCAGTAGGGTTCCTGGCTTGGTGACGTCTTCCCACTCAACTAAACGCCAATAAATTTGATGCATCCAGGGGCCATGGCGCTGAATCCAGTTGTAGAGAGCAACACCCGCGCGAGTAAAAACGCTCGCATTTTCCAGCACGTGCTCCACCCAAACCTCACCGGTTGGATCCCAGCGCTTTAGCCAGGCCTGCAGTGCGTAGGCAGCAGCGTCATGAGCCGTGCCACCACTAGACGTGAAAATCAAAACCCGCATCAGATCAGCGTCTCATGACTGTTGTCTCTGACTGATGTCCGCCTGCCAGAGAAAAATCCAGCTGCTTATGCACAAATTGGCCTGCATCGTGGCCAATAGATTTAATTGGTTGAAGGGCATCATCCATGGCAAGGCTGCTAATCACAGGAGGCGCAGGTTTCATTGGCAGCCATACCTGCTTAGAGCTGTTGCAAGAAGGTCATAATTTGATCATTCTGGATAACCTCAGCAACAGTTCTTCTGTTGCGCTTGAGAGGGTGGCAGGGCTGGCAGGGCTAAAGCCTTATTCAAAGAACACCAAAGATCGATTGCAATTCATAAAAGGCGACATCCGTGACAGCTCCTGTTTAGAAAAAGTCTTCACTGACGCCAAAAATTCCAGCCAGCCGATCGAGGCAGTAATTCATTTCGCAGGGCTGAAAGCCGTCGGTGAGTCGGTACGTGAACCGCTGCGTTACTGGGACGTGAATCTCACCGGCAGCCGATGTCTGCTGGCTGCCATGAGCCTCCATGACTGTCGAACGTTGGTGTTCAGCAGCAGCGCCACTCTCTATGGCTACCCAAAAGACGTACCGATCCCAGAGACAACGCCCATTCAGCCGATCAACCCCTACGGCCACTCCAAAGCAGCAGTTGAACAGCTCTTACACGATCTGGTCGTTAGTGCACCCAATCAATGGCGCATTGCTTGCCTGCGTTATTTCAATCCTGTGGGGGCACACCCCAGCGGCAAGATCGGAGAAGATCCCCTAGGTACCCCCAACAACTTATTCCCATTTGTAAGTCAGGTGGCAGTGGGGAGGCGCAAATCTCTCCAAGTTTTTGGAAGCGACTGGCCCACAAACGACGGCACCGGTGTGCGTGATTACATCCATGTGATGGATGTGGCGGAGGGGCACTGCGCTGCTCTCAACTGCTTGCTCACTGAACCACCGCAGTTGCTCACCCTCAATCTGGGCAGTGGCAAGGGCGCCTCGGTATTGGAGATGGTGCATGCCTTTGAACTAGCTAGCGGACGCAAAGTGGCCTACGAACTTGTGGCACGTCGCGATGGAGATGCAGCCATCACCGTGGCGGATCCCTCCTTGGCTCTTCAACGGCTTGGTTGGCGAACGCAGCGCAGCCTTAACGAAATCTGCCGCGATGGCTGGGCCTGGCAATCGGCAAATCCAGCTGGCTACGAAGACCCCAAATGAGTGGTCTTGTTCTTGCCGGTGGCGGGCACAGCCATGCATTGATCTTACGGCGCTGGGCCATGCAACCCAGCAAGCGCCCCAGAGAGCTGATCACCCTGGTCAGTCGAACCAGCACCGCGCTTTATTCAGGCATGGTGCCTGGCTTGGTGGCCGGAATCTACAGACGAGATGAAATCGAAATCGACCTCCGCCGATTAGCTCATCAGGCCGGAGTGGCCTTTGTGCAGGCTGAGATCACCGGAATCGACCTGGAACAACGCCATCTGGCTCTACTTGCTCGCCCAGCACTCCACTACGAATGGCTCAGCCTTAACGTTGGCTGCGTAACCCCGGGCAGCGAAAAAGGCCACATAGACGATTTAGGTATTAAGCCTTTAGAACATGCCCTGACAGCACTAGAGCAGAGATACTCGGCAAATCACGATCAACCCATTGAACTAGTGGGTTCAGGGCTGGCAGCGATCGAACTAGCTTTGGCGCTTCGTCATCGTTGGCCAAGTTGTCCAGTGGCGTTAAGCGCTCGACCCAGGCGCCTTTCAACCTTATTTAAAAAAGCACTCAACCTCGCGCTCATCCAAATCGACCCAGGCCAACGGTCTACCCCCAGCAAGCAGAACAGCACAATTCCCACACTCAAACTGCGCTGCACCGGCAGTCGTGCACCTAACTGGCTGGAAGCAAGTGGTTTACCAGTCAATGCTGATGGCCGGGTGCTGACAGACGCAACTCTGCAGGTAGTGGAACACCCTTATCTTTTCGCAGCTGGAGACTGCGGAGTAATTAGATCTGACCCTCGGCCCGCCTCAGGCGTCTGGGCCGTTAAGGCCGCTGCAACTCTGTCACGCAATCTGGAAGCCATCTGCACACAGAAGCCGCTACGCCACTGGCGACCACAACGCAGAGCACTACAACTCGTCGGTGGTTTTGATCCTTCCATGCAGCCCACCGCTTGGGCAGTATGGGGGCCACTCCAATTTGGTCCCCATCCTCTCCTGTGGTGCTTGAAAGAGCGAATCGACCACAGATTTATGCGTCTTTTTAAGGCCAAGGCAATGGCGACAACATCAACAGCCATTGGTTCAAAAACAGATGCGATGCTCTGCCGCGGCTGTGCGGCCAAACTGCCAGCAAAAGAGCTGACGACAGCACTCTCCGATGCTGGTATTGGACAACTCGCGACTGCTCCTGAAGATGCAGCAGTGCTGCCTATGGTGCGGAGCAAGAACAACCGACCTGTCCTCCAAAGCGTCGACGGATTCCCTGCTTTAGTGAGTGATCCCTGGCTAAATGGACGACTGACAGCTCTCCACGCCAGCTCCGACATCTGGGCTTGCGGAGCGAAAGTGAAATCCGCTCAAGCGGTGATCACCTTGCCACTAGCCAAAGGATCTCTTCAGCGATACCTACTGAGCCAAACACTCGAAGGAATCCGTTCTGCTCTGGAACCACAAGGAGCCCAGCTAATCGGCGGTCACACGCTTGAGTCCCGAAGCCCTTCAGACAGTCCCTTAAGCATGGGCGTGCAAGCGGCCCTCGCGATCCAAGGAGTCCCGGAAAGGGAAATCTGGTCCAAAAAGGCAATCAAAGCTGGTGATCAGCTTCTTCTAAGCCGTCGACTTGGAACCGGAGTGCTCTTCGCTGCTGCAATGGCCGGAGCCTGCAATCCAAAGGATCTGGATCAGGCATTAACACAGATGTCCGCCAGCCAGCATGACCTTATCGACCATTTGAAGGACCTTCAGAGACAACACCCTGGCGAACTGCATGCCGCTACCGACATCACTGGATTCGGCTTACTGGGTCACCTGGGAGAAATGCTGCCGGAAAAAGACAAACATGATGAAACTTTCGACGTAGAACTGAACGCAGAACTAATTCCTGCTTTGCCAGGCGCCTTAGAACTACTGGAAGCAGGTTACGCCAGCAGCATTGCGCCTGCCAATCGTGATGCCTGGCAGCTGTTAGCCACGAGAGTAAAACTGGACTTCAGCAGTATCCAAGCAAGCCAAAAACATCAGCGAGCAATCACTGAATTACTAATTGACCCCCAGACATGTGGGCCACTGCTGATCAGCGTCAATCCTCGGATGGCGGCAAATCTTTTGACGAAACATCCTGATGGGTGGTGGTTGATCGGCACCGCAAAACACGGGTAAATGCCAGGCAAGCATCCCTCCCCAAAGTCAGGGCTCATGCTAATGGCGTTGATCCTCCAAGCTCAATGCAATCAGCAGCCATAAAAAGCATCAGCAAGCAGCTCTGACCAGCAAGGCGATAAAGAGTTGAATCCTTAAGTATCAGGTGAGTTTTTTGCACTGATAAGTGAAGGCACATAAACGCAAACCAACCAAACGGATATGGACGCCAGCTACAAACCAGCTGGCAGAAAATCTGGAGATAATGAGTCGATAACCTGAGACAGAAGCTCAACCAAACTGAAAAGGGAAAGAGCAGAGCATCGACAGCAAGAGGAGCTGAATTAAAACTATTATAAAAAAAGATCGAAAGGCGTGGATCTAACCCAAAGGCATAAACAATTGTCGCATCAGTCCGAAGACGCAACAAAGAAAGGGACCGCAACATACCGATCCAAAAAGAGACCTGCAGTAATTTCAGCCATGGCAATAAATATGACCGCAGATAAACCACCCTTCAGAACAGCCAAAGCAAGAAGTGCCGTTGCAACTACATAGACGATCGAGACTTGTGCATGGGTCCACCCTGATTGCTGAAGTCGCTGGTAAAGGTGTAATCGATGAGGTTTAAACACGTCCTGACCATCCACAAGTCGTCTCACCACACAGGAACAAGCATCGGCAAGCAACGGTGTAGCTACCAACAGACAACTCAGAGCCTGCTTCCAGCTATCCGATTGCAATACAAGACCAATAAACATGGCTCCTAGAAAGGTGCTGCCAACATCGCCCATAAAGACTTTGGCGGGGCTCCAGTTCCAAAAAAGGAAACCAAGCAAGGCTCCTACTAACGCCCAAATTGACCAAACCGCATCGAGCTGCAGCGAGAGCACTCCCAAGCCAACTGACATACAACCAGCCACCAACCCATCAATCCCATCCATGAAATTAGTGAAATTGATCACAGCGGTAATAATTATCAACATCAAAACGAGGCCAACCGCGGACCAGAGAATCGGAAGTTCACCTATCAAAATTAATTGACTAATCCACGGAAGGCCGTCCGGTCTTTTAAACATCAACGGACTTGTCGAAATAATCAAAAGCGCGGTAACCAACTGAACCAAGTAACGCCAGATTGCCGGGACTTGATGACGATCATCAAGCAATCCAACTAGGGCCAATGGCAAGACCCAAAAAGGCAATGCAGCCATTGCAGAAGGATGAGAAATGGAATTCATACAACTGGCTATAAAAGTAACCAAAACAAATGCAATACCCCCTCCACGTGGAGTTGGTTGACAATGAGAAGAGCGGGAATTGGGTTGATCAAGAAGGCGGCTTCGTAGCTGAGGAAGCAATCCAAGCAATACCAACCAACTAGACAGTGCCGCGATTAAAACAACATTCAGCATTAATCAACGCCTCGAACCTGATCGGAACAACTTAACCTCCTTGCAAATACCCTCCGCAAACCCAATTGGGCTATAGCCCAATAAATGAGCAGCCTCCTTATGGGAAAAAGCTTTATGTTCATTCAGGCGGAGAATCTGCTCAGACTTGATCGGCGCCTTAATCCCGAGACGCTCGATCATCTCCAACAAAACCACAATTGGTTGACTGGGAAGGTGCAAAAGATGTACCTGCTTGCCTAATGCCTTAGCCGTGAGTTTCACAACCTCGTTAAAAGTTAATGCTGCAGCACCTGAAAGATTCAAGGACCGATCAATCGTGCAAGGCGTCATTGAGGCCTGAACCAAAGCCCAGGCCACATCAGAGACATGCACAGGCTGCTGCAACGAACACCCGTCACCAAAAATCGGCAGCACTGACAAACGATCCAACCAACGCACTAATCGGATCATGTTGCGATCCCCAGGCGTCCCATAGATCATGGTGGGTCTCAAGATCGTGAAGTCAAGACCACTGCTGGTGATCACAGACTCAGCAGCCTGCCTGACAGCTTTTGATCCTGCATTGAGTTGGGTAAAAATCGCAGTGGTACTGACAAAAACGACTCTTCTTATATCAGCGATGCCACAGGCCTGAACAATGGATGGAGCTGCCCCAAAACCGATAGAAGCAACATTAAGCAAGACCGAACATCCACTCAATGCCATTGCAAGCTGTTTTACATCATTCAAATCAGCGAATCGGACCGGAATCTCACGAGTCTTCATCCAGGTGATATCACTGCCTGGCCTCAACACGGCAACAAAGACTTGTTGACGACGTTGCAATTCAGCACAGACAAATCGACCCGTAAAACCGTTAGCCCCAGAAACAGCGATCATCGTTGAACGAGCACCTCACGCAAGCAGGCGTCGTATTGAGCGATGATTCGCTGCCTGGAATAGATAGTTTGGGCCAGGTGTCTTGCTCTATTAGCCATTGCCAGACGTTCCTGTCGTGATGTCTGCGACAGACGCTCAATGGCTTCAGCAAGCGCCTGAGGGTCCCCCGGGGATGCTGTCACTCCAAGTCCATGCTCCTCCACCTCCTGATTAATTGCTCCAGCCACCGTGGTAATCACTGGACGCCCTAATGCATAAGCGTCATAGAGCTTGTTGGGAGAGACCCCATAGCGGAATACGGGCACATCACGCAATGACAACAAAATTGCATCCGATTCCGCCATCAAAGATGGAATCTCAGCTTTAGGGACTGGATCCTCAAACAAGACCGTGTGCAAATCCACTGCTTGCTGAATCAGATCCTGTTTCTCAGGGCCATCCCCGACAAAGCGGAAGCGAATCACTGAACCTCGCTGCTGCAACAGACGAGCGGCTGCAATCACATTGTCCAGGGCATTGGCATCTCCATGAGCACCTGCATAGAGCACGGTGAAGACAGAGCGAGCAGGCGGCAATGGCCGCGGAGCGAACAGGTCAAGGTCTGGGCCATTAGGGAGCCAAGACGTTTGCTGTGCTCCACGTTCGCGCACAAAAGGCTCTGCACCTTTCGCTAACACCACAACGGTTGAGGCATAGCGATAGAGCTGGCGCTCCATCCAAGCGAGCATCCGCACCATGGGGCTCTTGGTGCTTTTGCCTCCCTGGTCGATAAGAACTTGAGGCCAGAGGTCGCGCACTTCCAGCACAAAGGGAATTCTCATGAGGCGTGCGATCCAAAGGCAGATAAATGCAGCAGGAAGTTGGGGCGAACTGGCCAGGATTACATCAGGAGCTTGGCCTGTGAGCCGACCAAGCGCAGCGGCAGGGCCCAGCCTTAGTGCGAGATGCAGGCAGAAACTCAGCATGTTGAGCTTGCGCTTCCAGTTGTTGTGGCGATAAGGAGACACCCATAACCAGGTCCAACGAATGCCCGCAGGACTCTCACAGAACCACAAGTTGGGAAAGCGAAGGCGGCGGTATCGGCGCTGAGTGAGGTTGAAATCAGACGCAAGCACCTCAACCTGCCAGCCATAGCTGACCAGGCCAGCTGCCACTTCGAACTGGCGGGTATGACCGGGCAGTTCAGGCGTATTTGCGAACTGGTTGATCAGCCAGAGGCGGGGCATATCGGGGGAAGTGACAGGGTGGCGACAGAAAGGGGAAGCATGATGCGCAGTTGGTGTTCTCCGGGAGGCAAACGGCCACTGATACAGAAGGTCTGCCGAGGCGTGCGTTGCCCAAAGCCTTCAGAAAACGAGGTGGTATGCCAGCTGGTATGAATAGCCACTGCAGTGGGAGCTTCAAAAGTCAGACCATCCAGCAATTCATCGAAAATTCCTGGAGCGAGATGCCACCACTGTCTGACATGCAAAGTTCTGCGGTTGGTCACCATGTCATCAATTGTGAGGGTGATCTGGTTTGTGCGGGCATCACTCAACTGCACACGGCGAAGGTGACTGGCACCGATGCGATCAAAGCCATCGTGGCTGCCAGCAGCGAAACACGAGCCATTACTCAACGCGCCGCTCTGACGATCTCGGGGTTGAGCTTTTCGGGCTGCTCGAAAACCTCCCCACACCTCAACCGGTTCAATCCATTGAATTTCACCTGAGTGCCCCGCCAGGCCTAACTGCAAAACGTTATGGGCCGCACCCGAGCGCTCGTAGACCCTTTCAGGGCCATTGCCGTAGATGCTCGTGCCCGCTTCGCTAAGCAGCCACTGGCCTTGGTAACTGAGCTCCACACTGAGCTGATCCGAATGCACATGAGGCGGCAGATGAGGCGGACAGGGCACACCGCACTTAAAAGCCAGCTCCCATCCGTGACCAGGCC
>MDSZ01237597.1_pt1 | contig 14401 bp, 7 predicted proteins | sample 811201 | NCBI WGS metagenome assembly MDSZ01 (sample SAMN05326647, study PRJNA326480) | marine metagenome | isolation source: seawater | place: Indian Ocean: North | collected 2010
AAATGTTGATGGAAATGAAAATAATGCAAAAGTAAGTCTTTATGTTACAGGTACTGATTTTGTAGGTCTAGAGTTTGCAAATGGAGGTAGTCCTGGGTTGGATAATGATTTGGCTACAGTTGTAACTGCAATTAACACTATGACTGAATTAGATTATGGAAGTTTAAGTTTGGATACATCTGAGGAGAGGTTACTTCTTGGACAAGAACATACATTAGATATGAAAATCATAGAAGGTAATGGAATCGAAACAATTGATGAAATAAGAATTCAATTACTTGGAAGTCAAAAAGCACCTCGCGGTGAAATAATATTTTCACCTAAAACAAATGATTGGTGGACATTAGAAGATGATCCAGAAACAACAGAAATTGAAGGTAGTTTTGTAGAAATAATTGATATTAATGTTGTCGATGAAGGAAATAACGTATATCTTATCTCTACGACATTTAGTTTGTCATGGGATTTCCCAGTGGTTTTAGCAAATAACTGGCAATTCCCATCAATTTTAATTTTTGATGATGATTTAGATAATCCATTAATTGAAACAATTGACGGAGACGTTAATCAGATTCGTTGGAAAATTGATTATGAAGTTGAAGCTGTTGTAGATATGTTGGAAGATTCAACTCCTCCAGTTTCTGAACCATCTATGTCTAATTTAATAGTTCAACAAGGTGATGAAGTATTAGCATTAGGACATATTGGATTTGCTGATTCTGGTGCAACAATGTTAAATGTCCCATCAGGATTAATTGTAGAGTTTAGATTGCAATATGGTTCTACATTAATACAACAACAAGTTCCTGTTAATACAGATGGAACATTTGAAATTTCATTCCTATTGCCTAATAGGCCTATAGCAAAATCGACTATGGATTTACAATTTGAAATTTTAGGATTACCTGGTAATGCAGAAGATGCAACATCATCAAGAGCAGAGGTAACAGTTGATAGTACTGCACCGAATTTACAATTTATTGGTCAGACATTGAATGTACTTTATTCAGATAATATGAATGATTTGACAGTAACTGCTCAAGTATATGAAGAAATAGGAATGCCTACAGGACCACTAAAATTAAATTGGGTATATCGATTAAATGGAGCAGATATTTCAGGTAGTCAAAATACTGTAGATCTTAATTTGGTAAGCGTTGTAGGTCCAACATGGACATATCAAGCAGACATTGATTTCAACCCTGATAATTTTGTAAACCTTGCAGATAATCCACAATTAATTGTTTGGGTAGAGGGAACTGATGCAGCAGGTTTCACACTCCAAGGAGAAGGAATTGAACAAGTACCTATTTCTCCAGCATTAGTATTGAAGAAGTTTGAACCATCAATTAGTTACATTGAAGTTTTACCTGATGCCCAAACAATGATTCAAGTAGGAGATCCAATTTCAGTAACAGTTACAATGGTTAATGAAGGAAATCAAGAAGGTACGGTCAATATTTCTCTAGTTGAAAGTGATTCAGAAGGAATTTGGAGAACAGTAGAAACAAAGAGCATTGTACTTGGCCCAGGTGAAAGTAAGAGGTTAGATTCATTTACATATATTGTAGTAAGGTCTGGACAACAAAGTTTGTATTTGCAGTTAAATAATGATAGTATTAATCTTGAATTAGTTGAAGCACCTTTAGTAGAGTCATTAGAAACACTTGAATCTGGTTTCCTTGGAATGAATGATGATACATTAATTGCAGGTATTGCAGTATTATTCATTATTGTAATTGCGTCAATAGTTGTTATTATCCTCCGTAGAGATGGTGATGAAGAATATTGGTATGATGATGAGGATGATTTTGATGAAAGGCAGCATATTCCTGCACCATCAGGTAAAGTTGCTCCTCCACCACCTTCAGCTGGACCAGTATCTCCTCCACCTGCTCAACCAGCAGTCACCTATGTGCCAAAATGGCAAGATCTCCCAGGAAATGGTGAATGGGACTCAAGACCTGATGGAACTTGGTATGTTACAACTGATGGTCAAGAATGGAAGCAAGAAGAAGATGGCTCATTCCATAGGATGAAATAAAAATAAGTCATTTATTAGATGGTTTGCCATAATTATGGTAAATCCATTCTTTGAATGCTAACGGTTCATGATGTAATAGGATAGCTTTTCTGGCTATAGCTTTAGCATCTTTTGCAAAGTCACTTTTCATAATCCATTGAAGGTAATTACTTTTGCTTGCAACATCTACTGCTCTTGTACCTTTATGTTTTCCAATTCCAAGTACAACTTCTCCATCTTCCCATCTAAATGTGCCACCAAAATCTACTTTATTCCCTTTGAATATTGCTGTAAAATCTTTTCCACTATATTCCTTCATTGAAAATTCATCAAGCATTTTGTCAAATACATTTACTGTTGCAGTGATATCTGCTAATGCATCATGTGCATCTTCCATTGGCTTTCCTAGGAATCTTTCAACAGCATGAGATAATGAACGTCCTTCATGTTTAGTCCAAATAAGATAAGCATCATATATTGCAACATTGCTCAAATCTAAGGGTGGTACTCCCGCCCTTTCAAATTCAGCTTGAATTACAGAAATATCAAAACCAACATTATATCCCATAATGCCATCAGCTTTAGAGAAAATTTCTCTAATTTTTGCAGCCTCAGATCTAAACAAAGGCTCATTTTGTAATTTTTCCATTGAGAGTCCATGAACTCTTTCAGCACCAGGATTAATTGGAATTGTTGGTTTGAATAGTTTTGTTACGGGATCTTTTAAATCACCATTTACATAGAAACCATATGCGATTTGAACAATTTGGTCAGTGCTTGTATTGGTTCCAGTAGTTTCTAAATCAAAAGCAATAATTTGTGAATTATCTAAACTCATACTCCTCAACAAGAGTTCCCTAGACTTCATGGTTCTTGAATTGATTAGTTAGATGATTCTTTTTCAATAACCTCGAATTTTGTTTTTCTAGGGTTTAACCTGAGTTGTGGAATGCCATTCCTCCATCCTAATTCTGCTCCTCTTATTTTTACTAAATCACCACAGATTATTGATGAGAACTTCCCTCCAATCGCTGAACCAAATGCAACTAATTCGATTATCGCTTCTCCATCCCAAAGGTGACAACTTTCCATGGACCATGGCCTCCCATCTAATCTTCTCCCACTATTTTTAGATCTTGAAATTACTAATCCCTGAATATCTGTTTTTGTTAAAATTCTTCCTAAACGAGTTAATTCATTATCTCCATTATATTCATTAATTGGAATAATTTTACTTTTTTCATCAACATATAATCTTGGCATATCTCTCCAAATTCCAGGCATAGCATCTAAAATCACATATTCGCCATCAATTAAATTACTAAGTTCTATGTGAGAATTAGGTTGACTTTCCTCCAGGGTAATATTTACATTTCCACCTTTAGAATTTGAAATAAGTGCGCCATGAACTAGTTCACCAAAATGATTGTTTAATGGCCCCCATTTTCCTGAAATATGTCCTTTTACATTCAGTCTATCTGGTATTGAAAGAATTTTACAATAAGGATATTCAGGTTCTAATTTTTTGCAAATATTTTCTAAATTTTCACCTTCCCATCTTTTTGGAGTAATCGATTCTAATGTAGTAGATAATAGATTCAATTCTCCATTTATAGGACATTTTGAATTTTCTCTATTTGTTTCTTGTTGTTCTTTCCAAATAGATTTCAATCTTTTTGTTTCTTTAGGCATTTCTGAAGTTGGAATTAAATCCACAATTTTTCTAAATGGGACCTTTAAGTACCAACCTTCTAATCCAGAAAGTTCAAATTTTAATCCAGATATTCTTTTTATTTCTTGTATTAGCCAACCATAAAATCTTAATTGAATGGGTAGCCCTACAGAGTATTTACTTTTCCCATCGCTTGCTTTAATATCTACAATTTTTGCTTTTTCATCCCATCTTATCATTAAATCCATTTCTCCTGAAGCCCATCCCTCTTGATGGTACAATCTTTGTGGTTGCCATATTCTTGGATCTTTTGCCCACGGTCTTGTAATTTCCCATACTTCCTTTAGGTTTACCTTATCTTTATTTGTAAATGGATTATCAAAAAAATAACTATCGAAAAATTCAGTATCCATATGTTTAGGTACTTTTTCTGGAATTGGATGTCTTGCTTTTTGATGCCAGCAGGGAGCAGGTATTGGAAATGGATCTCCATTTGTTCTCCATTTTTCTAAATGCGGTCCACCATTTCTCTCATTACATTTTTCAACTTCTTCCAAGAATAATTCAATTCCTCCAATCAGCATTTTTTCAATCAGTTCAATGCTGATATCTTCCCATGCTCGGTCATCTCTTTTGAATACTGAATCATCCCATTTCTTTTTACCTTCATCCCAAACAACTTTTGCAGCATCTGGAACTTTTTTAATAATCCAATTTTTCAAATCATTGATTGAATTTATATCTGGGGCATTGTCTGTAGGAATATATTCTTCTTTTTTTATCCAAGCAGACCAAATTGATTTTTCAGGGCAGTGATTACATGATGGCGATTCCATCATTAGACCTATAAGAGCATCTTCAATAATTATACCAAGAATCATTTCTGGATTTTTAGGTGTTTTAAGTGCTATTTTATATTTTAAAAACCAGTCTCTTTTTCCTCTTTCCCAAGTAACTAAAGAACTTGCAGATAATCTCATTCTGCTTCTTCCAATTGGTCCTCCAAGAGGTGGTTTTACGTATGGCATGTCAGTCACTCAGTATAGAAATATTCACCCTTTGCTCTTTGTTCTCTATCTTTTCTACTTCCTGATTTGTTTATTCTTGGTCTTTTGGTATCGTGATCTCTTCTAAATGTAATATCTACATTAGAGAGGAATTTATTCATCCCCTCTCTTAATCTGAAAGGCCCATTTGCAAAACCCTCAACTCCTCCTTTTCCTTCGAAAACTAATAATGAATCTGATACAATATCGATGAAATAAACATCGTGATCAATAATAAATGCAGACTTTTCATTGCCTTCTATTGTTCTTCTAATTGCTTTTGCAGCCTCCATTCTTGCATTTGCATCAAGATGAGCACTTGGTTCATCAAGAAGATAAAGATCTGCTTCTCGACCTAGACAAATAACTATTGAAACTGCTTGTAGTTCTCCTCCAGAAAGTGTAGTTGTGTTTTGTTCAACTAATTTATCAACACCTAATGCTTTTACTACATTGACATTAAAATCTCCTTGTAGCCATCTTGCACCTAATTCAGCATCTAACCATTCTCTTACTGTTCCTTCAAAACCTGCTTCAACATGTTGTGGTTTGTAAGATATTTTAGCTTCCCTTGTAATCCACCCATTGTCCGCTTCATGTTCTCCTGCTAGTATTTTCACTAATGTTGATTTTCCAATGCCATTAGCACCGACAACACCAACAACTTCTGAGCGGTGAATTTTCCCTTCTCCTGTTTTCAAAGAAAAGTTTCCTAATTTTTTTTCCAAATCTCCCCATTCTAAATATGGGAAGTCCCTTTCAGTATTACGTTCTGTATGAGTTTGGAATTTAATAGGTTTATCTCTAATTCTAACATTTTGTTCAGGAAGAAATCCATCAAGGTATGCATTGATAGCAGTTCTAGTTGTTCTTGGAGGAGTGAATATTCCAAATGCACCTTTTTCTCCATATACAATATGTACTAAATCACAAAGAACATCTAATATTGCCAAATCATGCTCAATAACAATTATCTTTTTGTTTTCAGATAACTTTTGAATGATTTTTACAATTCTCATACGTTCATGTATGTCAAGATATGATGAAGGTTCGTCAAAGAAATAGATATCAGCCTCTCTCAATATTGTTGCTGCTATAGCTACTCTTTGTAATTCTCCTCCAGATAATTGATTAATATCCCTTTCCAAAATATGAGAGATTCCTAATTCTTGACAAACTAATTCTAATTCTTCTTTTTCATCAACATTTGATAATAAATTACCAACATTTCCTTTGATTACTTTTGGAAGGTGGTCTACATATTGTGGTTTTACTGCAATTTTTACACCATCTTCAGAAACTGTAGTTAGGTGATCCCTTAATTCACCTCTAGGTAATTCTGCAATTACATTTTCCCAATTAGGTTCTAAATTATCCCAATCTCCTAAATTTGGAATTAGTTGTCCACTAAGTGCATTTATTGCAGTAGATTTTCCCATTCCATTTGGACCTAAAATACCAACAACTTGTTTTTCTCTAGGAGCAGGTAATCTAAATAATCTAAAACCATTCATTGAATAACGATGTATCATATCAGTTTCTAATTCACTTGGAAGTTGGGTAATAATTAGAGCATCATGAGGGCATTTGTTAATACATATTCCACAACCAATGCATAAACTTTCACTAATGATTGGTTTCCCTGTGGTTTCGTTCATTACAATGCATTCTATTCCATTTCTAACAGGTGGGCAAAAAGCATGACATTCATCCATACATTTCTTTGGTTGGCAACTATCTTCCCTCAATACAGCGACTCGCATACCTTGTCCTCCTAATATCGGCTTAGTGCATTAGTTTTCAATACTATGCTTATTTTTTCGGCTTTAATACTGCTGCGCGACCATTTCTACCATCAAGCAGCACTTTCAATGGCTTGTTAATACGTACATGTTTTATGGGCCCATCTTCAAATATACATTTTTGTTTTTCAAGCCAATCCCAATCAATAGTTCCAGGTTCTGAATTTCTAATTGTTAGGTAACCTACGTTGAAAGAAACAATATTTTGGAAGAAATGAGTTCCTTGACTTGGGTCAACACTAATGTCAGCAAGTTCACATTCAATAATGGTCCTTGCTCCTGAAATTTGGCTCCATTTTACAGGAATTCCCAATAGATTATCAGAGGAGCCCCATCGTCCTGGTCCAATAAGTAGATAGGTTCTATTTTCCTTTATCATTGATGCATTAATGCGAGAAATAGAATTTGCAATTTCAACCGACTTTTGCCGATCTAACTTTTTAGGATCCACATAAATTATGTCTTTTATTTCATCAACAACTCCATTTCCTAATGATACACTACTGTGGGCGAGTGCATTTGATAACATTGATTCATCAAATTCAACCTCTACTTCTGTCGATTCACTTACTAATGGTCTTAATTGAAGTAAATTAAATTCTTTCACATCACCATTGTCGATTAATGCGAATTCTATTTCAACAGGGCAGGCTAACATTTCTTCACATTTTTGTAAAATTTGTTGAAGAATTTCGCATAATGGAAATGAATTTCTTTTTAGATAACCACTTAATGTAATTAATCTTGGTCCTTTTCTACCAATTCCATCCCATATTCTATTGTTTTGAGGATCCCATGTTGAAGCTATTTCTGAGATTTCTTTATCTTTTTCAGCAAATTCCAAATCTAATTTTAGTAGATTATATTCTGGATTAATTGTTGGCATTTCAGGGGATTTCTCCATTTTCAATGCCCAAAATTGCCTTTGTGCACTTTTTAGTGTAGATTCTATATCTGCAAATTGATAAACTCTTTTCGGCCTATATGGTGAAAATCTAACACATTTTTCACCTCCAGCAACTGTTTTTCCCAAACCTAATCCTGCTGCTGCGATACCTTCATTTGGTTCCATCGATCCAACGGGATAATAATTGAAACTTCTTGCAACACCTGCTAAAGTTGGATAGAATCGATTTTCATGTTTTCTTCCAATCAGTGGTTGAATAACCACTGCCATACTTTCTTCTTCGATTGAGTGTTGAGTAGCTCTGATAAATGATTTTGCACTTTCAGAATATGTTGAAGCATATACTAACTTTATAGAATTTATTAATTGTTCAAACCTTATTGATTCATCAGGGTGGTCATTTGCTAAGAAATAGGTGTTGTATACACCAGCAAATGGTTGGTGTAGTGCATCTTCAAGCCGACTAGATGATCTTATTGCTAATGGTTGATTTAATTGTAATGCTAAGGATTTTAATTCATTTCTTATATTTTTATCAAATTCTCCAGAAAGAAATTTATTTGAAACTTCTAAATCTGTAATTTCTTTTGAGGTTAAACCCTGTAAATTATTTTCATCTACAAATTTGTCAAAAATATCAGTGCCCAGTACTACTGTTTGTGGCACATCGATTTTCACATTAGGGATATTTACTCCAAAATCCATGTCTTCAAGTTGCATTGAAAAAAAAGCTAAACCTCTCCCTTTTCCCCCTAAAGAACCAGAACCATATCTTTGAAATCTTCTTCTAAGATCTAATTTTCCTATATAATTTGATACAGAACTTCTTTGTGATTTAACTAAATGATTCTCAATTGTATTTGCAAGGAATTCTTGAATTTCATTTGGATTATTGAAATCGTTCAAGGTTAGTGGCCTTATTTCATCGGCTAAATCAAATTCTCCTCTAGTATGTAACCAATGTGAAAAATTATTATTTAATGCATGGAATTTAACAGATTCAGATGGCATTTCTCTTAACTTAATTACTAATTCTTCAATAGTACTTGCCCTACCAATTTCAGTTTTATCTGGTAATCTGAAAATAAAATCTCCGAAACCTAATTTGTATTGTAAGTAATTATGTAATTCAGAAAGTAAATTTGGATTAAATTTGTGTAAGAATTCTGCACCTAGTGCTATAGCAGGTTCTCGATTATCCTTTTCAGTTGATTGCATGAGGATTGGTAGATTTGGGAATCTTTCACGAACTCTTTTTATTAATGATAATCCTGCTTGCATATCTTTCCTATTCATTGCTGGAAAACCAGCATCTGTAATCAAACCAATTAAATTAAGCCCATATGATTCAACATAAGCAATTGCATCTTCCATATTAGTGGCGTGTAATACTTTTGTTCTTCCTCTAAGCCTCATCATAGTTTGCTTTAAACTCAATCCTTCTCCAATACCACTTCTTGTTTGAGTTAAAATTTCCCGATATAATTTAGGTAGATAAGATGAAAAAAACCTTCTTGAATCTTCTACTAAAAGAAGTACGGGAATATTTCCAATCCTTATGTCATGAGCAAGATTTCTTTCATCTTCTACTAATTTTATGATGGCAACCATTAATTGAGAATTTCCAGACCACACAAATATACGATCTATGTATTCAGATGTATTTATTGATGCTAATTCTCTAGTATTGTGTGCTAATAGTATTACCTCAGTTTCTGGTAGAATCTCTTTAGCATTTTTTCCAAAATCTTGAGCACTCATATTACCGACTCTTATCATGGTGATGATAAGATCAAATCTCCATTTCTGCATCAAATCTAGTGCTTCTTCAGCATTGTTTGCATGTATTATTCTTGGTGCATGAGATAAATTTAATTGGGCGAATTCATCAGTCATTAATTCAGTTAATAGTCCATCTTCAGCAAGAACATAGTGGTCATATGAACTAGATACTAAGAGGACATCTTTGATCTTAAATGGCATAAGCCTTTCAAACCGCTTAACCATCTTGGCCATGATTTGCAAACAGTTCAATATTATTTGATGCCTTTGTATTACCAAGGCATAAATCTATGACGTAAGTAGACTGTTGCTGCCAACCATATTTTTTGAACTTTATTTAGGCTAACTCTTGAACTGAAAACATCTCCTTGTCTTCTAATAATCTCTTTTAATATTGATTCATAAAATGCCATCATTGCTGCTGGTGAATATCTTGTTCTCTTAGGTAGCAATGGAAGTAATTTTTTTGCATCTTTTAGGTAAGATTTAGCTCTTTGTGCATATTCAAAAACATAACCTTCCCAGTCTTGGTGTCTACGTACTTCACCATTTAATGATTCAATATTAATACCTAGAGCATTTAATTCATCTCCAGGTAGATATACTCTATCTCTATTGATGTCTTCTCCAATGTCTCTTAGTACATTTGTTAGTTGCATAAATATTCCCCAACTCTCTGCATATTCTCTTGCTCTTGGGTCATCATATCCATAGATTTCAATACAAATCATTCCAACTACAGATGCAACACGATAGCAGTATAGGTACAATTCATCAAAATTAGAATACCTATTTGTGTAAAGATCATCTTCCATTCCAGAAATCAAATCATCAAAATAAGCTCTTTGAATTCCATATTCTTCTATTGTGTCTTTCAAAGCTAAAAATACAGGATCTGTACTCCATAAATCATTATAGCATGTTGATAACTTTTTACGGAAAAAGAATAATTGTGCCATTTTATCTTTATGTAATTCATCATCTAGAATAGCTTTTTTACCAACTAACTGTTCCACATTTTTTCTATAATTTTTTGCTTCAGGATCATCAATGCCGAGTCCTCCAGGGAATTTATCTTGCCAATCTCCATCTGCTATATCGTCTGCTCTTCTACAAAATGCATAAGCTGCGCACATAGCCCTTCTTTGCTCTTCTGGAAGATACTTGAAAGAGTGATAGAAATTACCAGCCTCTCGAACAGTTAACTCTTCACAAAAATCGTATGCCTTTTCAATGAGTTCCTTAGGAGGTTTGTGTTCCCAAATAGGTGCCTCAAGGTGCATAAATGGATCGATTAACTCAGTTTCATTTCTGATATTAATTAATGCTAATGCTTCTCTAAGTGCATCCATTGCAGTTACGGATACTGCATTAACAGCATCTTTTGTTAAAACGACAGCAGCACGAAGCGCTTTTAATGCAGAATCAGCTGTAAGTGTAGGTCTTTGTTTTAATTGATTTTTTTTATTAAAAATATTGCCAATTCCCATGTCGCTAGCCATCTAATTCCTCCCATCAATTTAGTCCGTACAGTATTATCCCATACCCTTACCCTTTTTGTGTGCTTCCTTCCAAAGTTTACGAGAGGCCATTAACATACGTATTTGTTTTAATTTACTTATTTTGGGTCTTTTATTCCAAGTATCGTAACCTTGTTTTTCTATTGCGTCTAATACAGCCAAACCACCCATTGTAAACATTCGTAAATCCACAGCTAATCTTGAATCTACTTTATCCCACAATTCAGTTCCTTTTTCAAATAACTCACGAGTACGTTCAACTTGAAATCTCATTAGAGCACGCCATTCATCATTAACAGTGCGTTTTTGATAATCTTTAAGCGAATAATTGAATTTTTCCATTTCATCAATAGGCATGTATATTCTATCTTGATCTAAATCACGACTAACATCTTGCCAATGATTTGCGAGTTGTAGTGCAGTACAGGTAAAATCACTTATTTTTTGTAACTCTTCACTCTTATGTCCATATATGTAAAGAAATAAATGCCCCACAGGGTCAGCAGAATGAATACAATAATTCTTTAATTCTTGATAATTATTATAACGAATTTTATCTTGGTCGAATTTGAATGCTTCAATAAGTCTTTTAAATGGAGTAATTGGGATCTGAAATATATTTGCAGTATGTGATACTGCAATTAGGATAGGATGTCTAGGGTTGCCACTCCATGGTTTTTTTTCTGAGTGAAATGCTCTTTCTAAATCATCCATCCACTCATTTAGTAATGATAATCTTTCAGAGGGTGGGAATGGTGAATCATCACCTAAATCATCCCCATATCTACAAAATGCGTAGATATTTTGTATGTGTTGTTTAATATCTTTGGGAGTAAACCAATTTGAAATAATAAAATTTTCATAATTTGCTTTTGCTATTTTTGTACAATATTTTTGTGCAGATTTCAAATCATTAAATGTATCATAACCAGCTAATATTACATTTTCAGATTTTATTTCATGTGTTCCCCAATTAAATTTACCCATATCTAAACCTCAGAATTTTCCCCAATTTTCATCTCCACGTCTAGGCGGTTCTGGCCAATTTTCCCATAAATCATCATTCATCCAATCTTTTAATTCGAGTGCACTTGCTGCAGCCATTAAACCACTTGTAACAGAACCTTCCATTGTGGATGGCCAATTATTGTTGATATAGTCGCCACAAAAAATTAATCCTGGGACGTTTTCATTTGGCTCGAGTCGATATTTCGTACTTCCCATTTTTGTTGAGAATGTTGCTTTTGGAGATTTTACAATAACTACTTTTTCTAAAAATTTTAAGTGTTCTGGCCAAACTTTGCTAATAATTTGTTTATATTCCTCTTCTAAATCTTCATTAGAAAGATTCAGAAATTGATCAGCATAGCTTACAGGTACGCTTAACCATTGATGAATATTTGAATTACTTTTTTCATTCAATTCGAAATTTCTATTGAATACAATTTGAATTATTGGTTCATGAACTAATGCTGTAAAATGGAAATCTTCTTCAATAAATTTTTTTGAATATAGGCCATGGATTCCAATTAATGAATTATATTCCATCATCTCTAATTTCTCACATATATGTTTTGTAGAATCATCGCCCGTTTTCAGGAGTTTATTTGCAATATGGTGCGGTGTTGCCATAATTATTAAATCAGCATTAAAATCATTTGAAGAAGTATTGACTCCTATACAAGATCCTTTTTCCCAAATCAGGGAGTTTATTTTTGTAGATTTATGAATTTCTACACCAGTATCCTTTAGTGTAGTTTCAAAATCATTTTCAAAGATATGTGAAAGGTGATGTGAAAACCCTCCTACATCAAATGCATCAAACTTTCCAAAAAGGCCTCTTCTAAATAGAAATGCAGCCTGTGCAGCACTTGCTTTTTTAGCGGAAATATTTAGGGCAGCAAGTACAAAAAAACCCCAGAAAGTGTCAATTGAATTTCGTGATTGTCCATTACTAATCAACCAATCTTCGAAAGAAATATCATCTAAATCCATTCTTTCCTTTTCTGTCATTTTTGATAATTTTTTAACCACTTTACGCATAGATAACTTTTCTTTAAATTTCAAATGTGGAAATTTAAGTAGACTTTTTGCCATGTGATTAGGAGGTTTTAGGTTTGAATCATATAAATATCCAATTTCTCCCGAAGTAGGATTTGTAAATGAAATCATAGTTTTTTGTTGAAATTTTATTGATTTCTCGGCACTACATCTTGCAATTAATTGTAAAAAATGATCATAAACTCTGAAACATGCATGCTGGCAATTATCTAATTCAAGTCCTGTATCTGGATCTCGAATCGATGAAACCCTTCCACCAAGATGTTTTCTTGCTTCGAAAAGTTTCACATTCCATTCTCCAGAATCTTGTAATGCTAGAGCAGCAGTAATGCCCGCAAGCCCACCTCCGACAACTATAGCATTCCTCATATGTATCCTCTGGTGTAGTATCTAGTTATAGCATTCTTGTGAGGAATCAATATTGTATAAATAGATACTTTGAAATCTAAGTGTAAGGGTTAACCTCTTGAATGACTCTTTGTTAGGAGTGTTGTAGGTGGCCATTAATGTTCTGTGATAGTTGTGGTGAAGAAGTACCTGATGACAGTATATTTTGTCCTGAATGTGGCGCTAGGCAGAATCTTTCAAAGGCATCTTTTGGAGTTCCTAAAGAATCATTATCTGGTGGAATTGCAACATCTTCAGGTTCAGGAGTAGTTACTCCACAAGCATTCAATCAAGGAACTGATGCATCTTCTGAAAAACCAAGTATTTCTGAAGAATTAATGTCTCAAATAGCGTCTAAATCCATACCAAATGAAAAGAATCTAATGGGTGGTCCAGCATTATCACAAGTACCTACAAATTCAGGGCCAACAATTGTTCCAATCACCTCAAATATGGGAGAATCACCATCATCTAGTCCAACAGATGAATTAGTAGAACGAATTATGCTTGCAGAAAAGGAAATTAAAGAAGAGCAAAGGAATAAATGGTTGCAAATGAATGAAACAGCAAGTAATTTACTTTCACAGGTTAATTCCGATTTACCATCACATTTGAAGCCTAATGATGGAAAAACATCAGCAGCATCTAATTTCCTTAAACAAACACTTGGTGATGAAGGTGAAGATGGAGATTTACCAGATGCATCGCTACTAAGAAGAATGACTGAAGTAGCTGTAAGAAGAGTTGCTAGAAAAAGAGGAGTCGCAGTAGAATCTCCGCAATCAAAAATAGTAGATGATGTGGCACAGGTAAATATTACTTTCATAGATGATGGACGTGTACTTGACACCCCAATGGATCTTGCTAATGCATTTAAGAGACAAATAGATACAGAATTAGCATTAAAAGGTTTTGAAATGAGTTCAAATATTGTTTTATTCAAAAGTAGAGATGGTTCGGTAAACAAGGTATTTGGAGAAAATATCGATGAAGAAGAAGAAGAAACTTTTGCTTGTGAAGCATGTGGAGAATTAGTAAAGGCTTCTGACACTTCTTGTCAAAGTTGTGGAGCAATCTTTGAAGAAGAAGAAGAAGAAGAAGAAGCACCTAGAGGACCTCCAAGAAGAGGTGGTCCACCAGGAAGAGGCGGTCCACCAGGAAGAGGCGGTCCACCAGGAAGAGGCGGTCCACCAGGAAGAGG
>MDSZ01089933.1_pt1 | contig 14400 bp, 10 predicted proteins | sample 811201 | NCBI WGS metagenome assembly MDSZ01 (sample SAMN05326647, study PRJNA326480) | marine metagenome | isolation source: seawater | place: Indian Ocean: North | collected 2010
CTTTATCATGTATCACATTAACATTTTGAGTATATATTTCATCAACTATATCTAGTTTTTCTAATAATACTAAATGTTCTTTATTAAAACTATTATCTGAATTGTGGAATACTAATACACATTTATTTCCAAATTTAGACAATCTTTTAATTAATAAATCTACATTATCAAGTAAATGTGTATAACAAAAAACACGATAATCATTATCAACAATATAGTCACTATTAATATCTATATGTTTTTCAGTATATTTAGAAATAACAGGGTTGAAAACAAAATCGTCAATATTACCAATAAAATGATCACATAATAATTGTATTTTTTCTCCTGTAATAATATTAATATCGTTATGAATAACTTCAATATATTTATTTTGTAAAGGTTTTGATCCCATGAATTCATTTAGACGTTTAGAATGAATGTGAAGATTTATTATCGGAATATATTCATCGTCTATTAAAATATGAGGTGTATAACTATTAAAATATGTATTATCAATTTTTTTCCAGTAAAATTTGTATTTATTATAATCTATACGACATGTCTCATTGATAAACCCTGTTGTATCACCAGATATATTTCTTGGATCAACACCTCCCAAATATTGTCCAATTGCACATGCATCAAAAATACATGAAAAGTTTTTGTATTCTGATGTAAGTTCATCATTAATATCATAATTAATATTTTGTTTAAGCAATGGTAAATGTATACAAATATCTTGATTATTTTTTTGAAAATTATCAAGATTTATCATATCATTACAATGATATATATAATTATTTATTAAATTATCAAGTAGATTAAATTTAGGTATATACATAAATCCCGCAATACAACGATTGTCGCTATCTCGTGTTAAATATAAACGATCATCTCTAAAATTAAGTTTATCTACATCAATATAAATATGATTATCATTTTCAATATGAATACAATTACTTCTATTAAACTGTTTCATATAATAATAAAGATAAAACAAACGTTTAGTTGTATTTTTTTCGAATCCTTGTCTGAATGATGTTCCTAAACGATTTTTAGATTCAAAATCATTAATATTAATTTTACTAGTCGGTATTACATTTATTGTTTTTAATATACTATGCGCGTCTTTTATTAAATCATCATCTATAATAAGAGTAATATTAGTATTATTAAAGTCTTTTAAATTCCTAATATTATCTATTAAATAATCCTGAAATACACCTATGGTTATTAATATAATCTCTCGTTTAGTCATTTTATTATTTTATTTTTATTATTAAATTAATAACAAAAATAATTTAATCCAATTCCTCAAACTCAAATTTTTCTTGAACTTCTTCTATTTGTTCAATAATTTCCGCTTCTTTTTTCATTAATGGTTGTAATTTTTCTGAATCAGCCATTTCAGCACTATGTTGTTCAATCTGTTTTGATAATTGTTTACCAGTTATTTTTGCTATCATATCATATATATGATTTTGTAAATCTATCTTTTTTTCTAAAATTCTATATAAGATTGCATCTCCGCTATATACATCTTCAATTAAAAAGTTTCTTAATTGTGTTCTATATTCCTTATATGCTTCTTCACTTTCATCTTCAGGAAACGGTGGAATTTTATCTTGAGTTAACGTTGTTAAAATTAATTTATATACATTAACAACTTCTCCTTCATTATGAGATCCGTATCTTATACCTCTTCCGATAATTTGTTTTAAAGTAGCAGGATTCCAAACAGGATCTAAAATAATAATATTTTGAACACCATTTTTATCACCATTTTGATGTTTAGGTTTAATATCAAGACCCTCAGATCCTGCTTGTGTAATAATCAATACTAATTTATCTGGATTATTGTTAAATGTGTTAACAACCGCCTGTTTATCTTCAACTTTACCATAGATAGTCAATACTTGTTTTTTATTAAATCCAAAACCATCATATGTAATAGTATCAACTTCACCCGTATCTTCATTCTTAACTTTGTATGTACCTCCAGTTAATACTGTTTGAATACGAATTAATCCTTGTTCTATAAAGTTAGTGTATATAATAGTTTTTTGTTTTTCAGATTTAATTACTTCAAATAGACTTTTTAATCTATCATTGTTAAATTTTGTATTCACATAATCTTCTTCCTTAATATCAATGTTATTGACTGCTTGACGATGTGTTGAATAAAATGCTCCGGGACCCTCAAATGTTTTCCATTTAATACCCAAATCTGATGGACCATCTTTAAACAGATCTTTTTTAGTTGTATCTGCTTTAGAATCATCTACGGATATGTCAGTTGCATTTTTTTTGGAAGTTTTACCTATCTCTTTTCTATAAAGTTCTTTAAATAACTCAGTCATTGGTTGAATTATATATTCTTGCCGTGCATTTGCAAAATTTTTATTATCGGGAGATAATGGAACGTAATCTATAAAACGATTACCTTCAGATTTTAAAAGATTCATTATTTTTTCTAAAGATTCTTCATTTTCCATTATAAAATCATACACAAGACCATTTTCATGTTCACTTTTACTTCCGATTACCATTTGTCCATATATAAAGTTTATAATACTTACAAAATCACTTAATTTATTTATAAATGGTGTTGCTGTTAATACTAAACGTTTACGCGAATAATTAGCGCAAGTCATTGCTGGTAACCATATTTTTGAATACTTCATTTTTCCTCCTTTAGTTGATTGCTGATAGTTACGTAGATTATGAACTTCGTCAATAATTAATAAATTGTTTTTACAGAATTTTTTAACTTTATCTGGATGTTGTGAATAAAAATTGAGATATTTAACATAACTCCAAAAATAATATTTTCCAAAATATCCTACATTTCTAACACCTGCTGCAAGTTTCAATAAAGCATCTTTTTCTTTCTTATCATTTATACCTTTTATTTTTAATAATTCTGATTTAAAATGACTTAAAATACCTGGTGGCGCTACTATTGTTACTGTACTATCTTCGTAGGTTTTAAGAAATAATTCAGCAGCAATTAATGCTGATAATGTTTTTCCTGTACCTGTTTCGTGCATTACCAACATTCCATATTTATCTTTGGATTTAAAATAATCGTTTAAACTTTTTTGATGTTCTTGTAATGTTAAAGATGTGATTTCATCATAATCTGGTACTCTAGAAGATGTTGTATTTGAATCCATATCAACTTCTTCTCTACCTTCAAATAATCGTTGCAATTCTTCTTTATAATCACCGTCAAAAATATCTGCGAAACTATCAATATCTTTATCACTTAACTTATTTACAACTTTAATTGTTTTTGGTTTATCCATTTGTGCTTCATGTTTTATGTCTTCAACTTTAACATCAGCATCTTTTTCTACAACAGAACGTACTGATGCTCCAAATGGAGTGTTTACGAAATGATCATCGGGTGGTTTATAACCCTGTTTATCAAATGATCCTTGATGTACTTTATTCCGGTAATATAGAATATATTTTTTAATTGCGTCTAAATTACCATTAAGTTGAACTTCTTGATTATCTAAATAAGGATCTTTCCATTTATTTGCTTTTGATTGCATTCCTGTTATTAATATTTTTCCTGTATGAACATCAGTCCAAGATGCAGCCTGTAGTACATCTTCAGGAGACCCGCCGGCGTTTTTTCTCCGTGCTTTCATTTTTTGATTTGTAGATGAACCGAGGGATGATACTATATTAAAAACTTTGATATTACGAGTAGATAATTCTTTATACATTTTTTTCTTGTCATCAGATAATGAACTTTCATCTATATTTTTTTGAAATTCATCTGAATCATTTAAAAATATACGAAATAGATCGTCACTTATTTCATTATCTAGGTATATATTACGTAAATATTGATAATGATGCGGATTAAATGATTTAGCCATTTTTTATTATATAAATATAATTATAAATAACTTAAAGTTATATGATTTATTTTAAAAAATGCCCCTATTATTTAAAGCAAAAACGCAAGAAGGCTATACTATAAAAATATTAGCCGAATTATTACAACACAATATTAAAACTGCTTGTTTTGTTATCGATAATCAAGGAATAAAATTACGTATGATGGATTCTCAGAGATACATATTATTAGACGTAGATTTAATGGCTGATAATTTTTCAATATATAAATTTCGCGATGAGAAACGAACTCTTGGTATAAATCTAAATCATCTTCACAAAATGTTAAAATCAATAAAGAAAAAAGATTCAATTATATTATTTATCAATCAAGATAGTCCCAATGATTTAGGTATTAAAGTATTGCCAAAAGAAAACAATCGTATAACTACATCATATATTAAAATCCAAAATATTCAAAATATGGACATAGAACTTCCTACCGGTTATAATAAACCTATTATTGTACCATCAAATGAATATCAAAAAATGTGTAAAGATATGAATAATATTAGTGGCACTATTAGCGTTGTATCTAAAGGTTTTTATATTAAATTTAATTGCAATGCAGGAAGTGTATATTCGCGTGAAGTTGCATTTGGAGAAATTGAAGATGAAGATGAAGATGAAGACGAAGATGAAGACGAAACCGAATATAATCAAAATTTTGATACAGAACAATTGTCTAGAATTATTAAGTTATCTGGATTAAGTAATACGATGCAAGTATTTCCTAAAGAAGGACTTCCATTGTTATTTAAATCTAATATAGGAAATTTAGGAAAGATTTTTGTATACATTAAAAGTAAATCTCAAATTGAAGATGAGAACTTTGAGGAAAATAATGAATAATTAAAATTTCTAAAAATATCACAGATTTATATTCAAACTTAATTTTTTTTTTCTTAACTATATTTAAAAATGTCATCATTGTCAGGAAAAAATTACAAATCTTTTAACACATATAATCAATATGGTGAAGGGTCCGTAAAAGGACCTGAATACAATGGACCAGATATGTCTGCCCAAAAAATACCACAATATCCTAAAGGAGTTGGATTACATTCTTTACAACACAACCAACAACATTCTAATGGTGGTCACTTTAAAATGCAACACGCATATCCAGCAATGAAAGGTGCTGATGCTGTATGCGCAACTGATTTTAACTTTAGAGATTGCTCCGGCAAAAACATGGGAAAAGCGGATGGTGTTATCAAAAACCAAGCATCTTACTCCCAAGCAAAATATGATAACTTCCTTTAAATCAATCTAATTTATTTTTAAAAAATTGATATTTTAAAAATAAAATTATTATAATAAAAAAAAATGAAAAGATCTTTATCAACTAATGTTTGTTTTAATACACGTTCTAAAAAACCACGTTTGCATGGTCCTTTAGAAATTAAGAGAAAGGTAGACAATATAAAATGGATATCAGCTACAAAAACGTATAATTATATGATTAATGATCATCTTGTAGACTGGTTATCTTTATATGGAAAAAAAGAACGAAGTCTTTCATTTGATTTAGTTACTAATTCTACTAACACATTTGATGATTTTATAAAAAAGAAAGGGATTGAGTTTGAAAAAAGAGTAATAGATAAAATTAAAGAAAAATATCCTGTAATAACCATATCTGACTTTTATACTGTTGAAACTGCAAACGAAACAATAAAACACATGAAAAATGGGACTCCTATTATACATTCTGCTCCAATATACAACAAAAAAAATAAAACGTATGGTATAATAGACCTTTTAGTAAGGAATGATTATATTAATAAACTTTTTAATGATTTTACTTTAGATGATAAAACAGTAGCACCCAAACTAAATAATGGCTATCATTATAGAGTAATTGAAATAAAATATGTTACATTATATCTATCGAATGATGGGATACATATAAAAAATACCAATAAATTTCCAGCATACAAATCACAACTTCATATTTATAACGAAGCAGTTGCTAATGTACAAGGTTATACACCTGATTCAACATATATTCTAGGAAGACGTTGGAATTATGTTAATAATTATATTAAATACCAAGGTGAATCATGTTTTGATAAACTTGGTGTAATTAACTATGAAACACAAGATAAAAGTTATATTGAAAAAACAAAAAAAGCAATACAATGGTATAGAAATGTATTAAATAATGGGATGCATTGGAATATTTCTCCTCCCAGTATACCCGAATTATATCCAAACATGTCAGTAAATTCAGGAGAATGGAATTATAAAAAAGAGAAAATAGCCGAGAATTTAAATGATATAACATTATTATGGAATTGTGGAATAAAACATCGTACAAATGCTATTGATAACGGTGTAACTTCATGGAAAGATAATAAATGCAATGGAAAGATATTAGGTTTAACAGGTGAACGAGAAAATATTATTAATAAAATTCTTGAAGTTAATAAATCAGATAAATTATTTTTACCCGATAAAATACAAAATAATTATAATAATTGGCTTGAAACTTCAGATGATAATTTGTACGTTGATTTTGAAACTTTTTCTGATATATGTACTTCATTTGATGATATGCCTAAACAGCCTGTTTTTAATATTATATACATGATTGGAGTAGGATATTATACAAATGGAAAATGGTTTTATAGAAGTTTTGTATGTGAAAAACCTACGTATGATGAAGAATATAAAATAATGAATCAATTTATGGAGTTTGTAAATAATTATAAAAATGCTAGGATATTTTATTGGAATGCTGAGAAGACATTTTGGGAAAAATCTTGTGATAAACAATTTGAATTAAACGAAAGAAATAGTGATAAAAAAGAAGAAATTATAATGAATTGGATCATTAAGGATTGGGTTGATTTATGTAAAATATTTAAAAAAGAAGCAATAGCGATTAAAGGAGTCTTTGGTTACGGTCTTAAACCAATTGCTAAACAAATGAAAAAACACGGTATGATAAAGACTTATTTAGAGTCGGAATGTAAAAATGGCATGATGGCAATGGTAAAAGTATGGAATTGTTATAATAACATGAAAGATCCTATTAATTCACCTATAATGAAAGATATTATTAAGTATAACGAATTTGATTGCAGAGTATTATATGATATTGTAAAATATGTAAGAAATAATCATGTATAAAAATTATTATATTGTGATTAATAAATGATTAATAAATATTTAATAATAATAATAATAACTTTGATATTGATATTAATAATATTTTTTAAATTTATTAATGAATCAACTTTTATGCTTAACAAAGAAATGGAACCATGTTATTATAGATTAGGAGATATGTATTATCATAGTAACGAACGGTATAAACAAGGTGGTAAATATTGTCATTATATAAAATATCCAAATTCAATTGCTGTAAAATATATGAAAAATACAGAAAATTATATTTTTAAAAGTAATAATATAGGTGAATTATTATCAATAGTCGATAGCGATGATTATGCAAACTATGATAAACCGACTAAAGATTCTCTTGTTATACATCTACGAGTAGGTGATATAATTGATAATACAGATAATTCTGTTGATGATTTTTTAAATAAAAATATTAAATATTATCATTCTGCTAATCATAAACAACAATATGTTTATAATAGGAAATATTATGAAAATATAATATCACAATTACCAAATAATATCAATAATGTCATATTTGTTTATGGGTATCATATCGATGGTAATCATCGTAAATCTGAAAAATATGTAAAGGCTGTATCTGATATATTTAAATCATCTGGATTTAATATTCATTATAGGAGAAATATGGATCCAGATAAAGATGTTATATATATGTGTAATTCAACTCATTTTGTAAAATCAGGCGGAGGTTTTAGTAGACTAGTTTCAGATATTGTAAGAAAAAAAGGTAATATTGTTTATTATTGATTTAGGTAATAATCATACGTGAAATTGAAATATTATAAAAAAAAATTATAATATTTCAAATGAGTGTTCCAGTCACATTATATAGACATATTCTAAGAAAAATTAAAAAAAATAATCCTGCTTTTTCAGTTGATTATGGTATATTAACATTATCAGAAAAACGTGTAGAAAAATTATATCATGATTATTCTATAGATGATCACGGTTGTGTTGGGAATTATCTAATTGGTATTTACCCGAATCGTCATAAAAATTTACTAGCGGTTGTTAAGTCTAAAATAAGAAATACAAGCGAAAAAAATATTGACGAATTATTCGAATTTTATAGAGATCTTGATGATCTTGATTATGTATTAAATTCAATGATACCTAAAAATTAGATATTTATTATATAAATGTTAAAACTAACTTCCTTAAATACATATAAATCTTTCAATTATTTAAAAAAAAGAGAAATTGGATGTAAAAAACCGTATAAAGGTTATCGAATATTGATAAATGGTGTAGATTGTTATACTCATATGTGGAATATAGCAGATTTATTAACAGGTTATAATAATCAATCAATATTTAATAGTGTCTATATAATGAGGTATTTGCAAAAAATAAATAAACAAGACATAAGTAATATTGATAATTGTAAAATTTTATTAATAATTGATTTAGAACATGTATCAGAAACTCCTAATTTAGATTATTTATATTTTGAAGACGATAGTCAACTTGATATAAAACATATAAATATTGGATTTATTTCATTAAATTGTGATAAAATTACGAGTAATGATTGGGTATTTTTTGATGATGAAATGCTAAAATAAAATTGAAATTTTATTTTTGTAAATTTTAAATTTATAAAAATGTTTAAACCTGTTTTCTTAGTAATAGTATTTATTTATATTCTTATGAATATATCACTATCGATGTCATATAATAATGATGATCGAGTTAGAGTATGGGAAAAAGTTGAGACTAACGGAGTTAATCATAAATTATATCAATTTCTAAATTATCATGATATAACTAATTGTTATCAATTTCTTGAAGATTCATTTTTACTTCGTTTGAGATGTTATTCTCAGTATGAATTATACGATGTTGATATTTACATCTATAGGCGAAATCCTGTTAATGTCAATTTCACGGCATCTCATAATCATTATTCTGTAACTGCCACAATGTAAATATAAAATAATAAATGATATTTAAATAATATTTTATATTTAATTTAAATAATGAGTGAACATAAAAATTTTTTAAAATTATGGATAGATAGTTTTAAACAACGTAAAAAATACCTTGGGTTACTTGGACAAATGATTGATCATCTTGATAAATCCCCCATAGAAAATAACTTAAAAGGTTCTAAAATGAGAAAGTTGGGAAGCTTATATAATAACATTAATAGTTTGGATAATATTCCATTATATTTACATAAATTTGCATATGCATGGATTTCGTTTATGTGGAAAAAACGTGTTATTGAAAATGGATTTATCAATATTGATAAAACCTTAACATATCTTGATTTACCGGAAGTTGTACAAACTGACACAAGTAGTAACAAGTATGTTAATCTACATCAATTTAATTCTTATATAAAAAATACGATTGTCCCTATTAATTGTCAAATTTCAATGAATGGAACAAAGGATAATGGTGTAACTATTACACGTGTACGTCCTGCTTTACCTCAACTTGAAGGAAAATTATATGGTGCATGTGTTGTATTTGAACAACCCACGTATGTATTGCGTATTTTTGGATTAGTCAATTCAGATCCTATGAGAATTCATAGAAATAGAATTAAAAAAGACTCTATATACGATGATTTATTTAATAGACATAAAATGAATAAAGATGATGCATCAGCATTTCTTGATTGTTTAAGTTACAGAGATTATCTTGTGTTGGAAGATAGGCAAATTACAAATAAAATAAAACAACAAAAAGAAAAAATTGAATACTATAAAAGGGCTGATTTAACGACGCTTTTTGGTGAATATCATTTTTTACCTGAATATATGAGAATTGAACTTATAAGTCAATTAATTAAATTTGACTTAAAAACACAAGCAAGATATCTTCTTACAAAAATACCTGTTCAACTTAAATATTTAGATTGGGATGTTCAGAAACAAATAGATTTTGACCTTGCATCTCCTCAAAAATTAGCAGATACAATACCTGAGCAAGTTCCTTATGAAATCCGTATATCAAGTATGAAAACAACTGATTCAAACAAAGCAAAAGCATTTGAAAAATTAAAACAAATTAATCAATCACAAGATGGTGCACCTAAAGCTCAAAAATATTTAGATGGTATATTAAAAATTCCATTTGGATCTATCAAGTCTGAACAAGGTTTAGATGATCCTAGTAAAGAATTATTAGGAGAATTACATGGTAAATTTCCACAAACTAAAAAAATGGAGGTAAATAATCCATATAAATTATTTAATAAACTTAAGAGTGATATTTCGTATAAAAAATTTTGTGAAAACGCTATTAAAAAAATAGATGCTTCTCGTGAAAAACAACAACAATATATTAAAACTGTTGAAAAGATTCTTAATGATTGCGTTCACGGACATGATTTAGTTAAAACGCAAATTAGACGACTTCTTGCACAATGGATTACAGGTGGTCAATCAGGTATTGTACTAGGTTTAGAAGGCCCTCCTGGAAATGGAAAAACAACGCTTATTAAAAATGGAATGGCTAAATGTTTAGTTGATCAACAGGGTAAACCACGACCTGTTGGATTTGTTCCTCTTGGAGGATCATCAAGTGCGTCAACTCTAGTTGGTCACGGGTTTACATATCAAGGTTCAACATGGGGAAGATTGGTTGATATCTTAATGGATTGCGGATGTATGAATCCTATATTTTTATTTGATGAGTTGGATAAAGTAAGTAATACAGAACATGGTAGAGAAGTTACTAGTATTTTAACTCATCTTACAGACTCAACACAGAATACTGAATTTTATGATAAATATTTCGAAGGTGTTTCATTAGATATGTCAAAGGCATTAATGATATTTACATTTAACGATAGAAGTAAAATTGATCCAATTCTATTGGATAGAATGACTGTTATTGAAACAAAACCGCTTTCACTAAAAGATAAAAAAGTTATTACAAAAGACCATTTAATACCACAGATTACAAGTAAAGTTGATTTACAACCTGATGAAATTAATATTACTGATGATGAAATTGAAGATTTAATCGCTGATTACACCCGAGAAGCAGGTGCACGTCAACTTAAAAAATTATTGGAAGCATTGATTCAAGAACTAAATTTAAGAAGACTTTCTAATCCAATGATGAACATGACTATTGATCGTTTCTTAATTAGAGAGGTATTTAGCCATCGTGATAAAGTTAGAAAAGAATCAATTTCAGAAACACCATTAATAGGTCAAATTAATGGCATGTACGCGAACGCATTAGGATTAGGTGGTATTTTACCTATTCAGGTATCTGCAAACTTAACCGATGATAAATTAATTTTAACAGGAACTCAAGGTGATACTATGCAAGAAAGTATGAAATGTGCAAGAACAATGGCATATGAAATGCTTCCGGATGAATTAAAAGAATTGAAAAAAGATAAAGAAAAAAGCATAGGATTACATATTCATTGTCCTGCAACAAGCATGCCTAAAGACGGACCATCTGCTGGAGGCGCAATTTGTTCAGCAATTTACAGTTATTTAACTAAAAAAGAAATTTTACAAAATGTTTCTATGACTGGTGAAATGGATATCAAGGGTAGAATAACTGCTATAGGAGGTGTTGAGTTTAAATTAAACGGTGCTAAAAAAGCAGGAATAACATTAGCATTAATACCCAAAGAAAATGAAGAACAATTACAACGATTAAGAGATGAAAATAAAAGCCCTGAAGATGAAAATTTTAAGGTTGTTATGGTAGAAAATATACGCGAAGCGTTAAAATATATTATTAAAAACTAAAAATGATTTTATTATAAAAAATAACATTTTATAATAAAATGGACATTTCAATATATATTCAAGGTGGATTAGGAAATCAATTGTTTCAAATTTTTGCATTGATTTCTTATTCATTAGAGCATAAAATACCTTTTCATTTACCTAAACAAATATTCGATGATAAGAGACCATCATACTGGGATACACTATTCAAACATTTATTAAAATGGACAAAAAAACAGAATTATACAAATTATAGAATGATTACAGAACCATCATTTCACTATAATAAAATAAAACAAATTGAATATAACACTCTTTTAATGGGATATTACCAGTCGTATAAATATTTTGAAAAATATTATGATCAAGTCTATAAATTATGCGGTCTTAATATAATGTCAGAACAGATTAATTATTTATATAATTTTAATTACGAAAATACAGTATCAATGCACTTTCGGTATGGTGATTATATTAATCTAAAAGATTGTTATGAAATACTTGATTACAATTACTATTTTAATTCTATTAATTGTATAGTATCAAAAACTTTATGTAATACAATGGATATACTATATTTTTATGAAGAATCTGATAAAAATCGCGTAGAAAATATTATAAATAGGCTTAAGAAAGAGTTTAAACTTATTAATTTTAAACCTATTTACCATTATATTCCAGACTATCAACAACTTATTATAATGTCTCTATGTAAGCATAATATTATTGCAAATAGCACTTTTAGTTGGTGGGGAGCATATCTTAACAATAATCCTGATAAATATGTTACGTATCCTAAAAGATGGTTCGGTGAAAAATTTAAAGACAAAAGCACAGACGATTTATTTCCAGATAAATGGATCAAAATTAATTATTAATTTATAATATATTTTTATATTATAAAATATGTCGTTTATAGGAAAACATGAAATTCCAGGGGATAAAAAATCTCCTGTAATTATTAAAAATACACCTAAAAAAAGTGATAGATCACCTGTTGATATTAGAAAAGTTGACAATGATAATATTGCAGTAAAAGTAATGAGAAATTATGATGGTTTTTCCGAAAGTCTAAAATTTATGTATGAATTTATTTACGAATTAAAAAATATTTCTATTGGAGATTCAGCATGTTCAACACCTGGTCCAAAATTTGCTTACATGGATTTTTATATAGATGATGAACGGAAAACAATGGATATATCCGCATCTCTTGCGATGTCTAAAAAAGAGTCAACCGTATCAAATATTAATGCTAATATTGCAACAATTACTAAAGGTTCTGTTAACAAATTACTTATAAATATGTTTGGCCTCGATGAAAAAAATATATCTGATGGCATAAGCAAATATTATAAAGATATTATGAAACTTCTTTACAATACTATTGCAGGAAATAATTGTGATAAAGATGAAGATTGGACAGAAGTTAAACCTTTTTCATCAATTGACGATGCATACAAAAAAGGTATGTTACTTACAGATATGAAAACAGGAAATTCTATGGGAGATCGAGATGGGAAAAATCTCATAAATATAGATGTAGGTAATGACTTCATGATACCTGTTCATATATTCTTAGACAATCAATTATTATTTTGGGATGAAAATAAATATATAAAAGAGGATGATAATGATATTTATCATAAAAGTGATATTTACAGTAAATTTTGCGAAAAACTAACAGGTGAAGAAATGTTATTTGTATTATATGCATTATCACTAATACTATACTTTTTACCTATATTAGTACGAAATCAACATAACTTATTACATCAGAAAGATATAGTAGATATTATGAATAAAGTTTTATTTGAAGTTGAATTTACTTCTAAAAAAATACCTGTATCATATTTTGTACTGAATATTATTAATAATAATTATAAAAAATTAGGGAAATATTATGATTTTTTAATAAAAAATAGAGTATTATGGTATGGTCTTGACCCGTTCTATCGTGTTCCAAAAGATGATGATGTTTTGTTATCATTATTATCTGCAATATATTCATTTAAACATGATTATGATAAAGGTAGGCTATTAGGGGCGGCTCTCTCCAATAAAGTTAGATCGAACATGAATAAAGATGAAATTAAGAAATATAAAGATATTGTTAATAATTCAGGTAATTTTGGGTATAATTATAAAATGGAGCATGAAAAAAGTATAAATATAAAACACTTTACAAAAATAACACCTAAACAGTCTAAAGTATTAAATATGATTGGTAATGAAATTATAAAAATTCTTGGAACTAATATAAATATTATAACTAATATAGATACCAGAGATTGGAAAGGTGAATATACAACTTTAAATTATAACAGTGATCAATTTACATTTTACCTATTTTATACAACATATGGCGGTAATCTAGAATACAGGGCAGCATATCAACATGAAAAATTCCATGATCTTGATTTTCCAGGAGATAACTATCTTGGTGAAGGAAGTTTTGGACAAGTATTTCAATTAATCAATAAAAATAATCGTTTTAAATCGTATTTTACAAACACTGTATATGATACATACGATGAGTATTTAAAAGATATTATAGAAAATCAACTTAAACCAAAAACAGAAGCAGAACAAAGAAAAGCAGAAGAAGCACAAAGAAAAGCAGAAGAAGCACAAAGAA
>MDSZ01162276.1_pt1 | contig 14399 bp, 8 predicted proteins | sample 811201 | NCBI WGS metagenome assembly MDSZ01 (sample SAMN05326647, study PRJNA326480) | marine metagenome | isolation source: seawater | place: Indian Ocean: North | collected 2010
ACAATAAATTTGGCGGTGATCTAATTTATTTTCAAGGTCATAGTGCTCCAGGTATGTATGCTAGAGCTTTTTTAGAGGGTAGATTAAATGAAAAACAACTAGACAGTTTTCGTCAAGAGGTAAAAGCTGATGGTCTCTCGTCTTACCCACATCCATGGTTAATGCCGAAATTTTGGCAATTTCCAACAGTCTCTATGGGTCTTGGTCCAATGCTAGCAATATATCAAGCTAGATTCATGAAATATTTAATTAATCGTAAGCTAATTGAAGACCAAAACAGAAAAATCTGGGCTTTTTTGGGAGATGGTGAAATGGATGAACCAGAGTCATTAGGAGCTATTGGTTTAGCGGCAAGAGAAAAGTTAGATAACTTAATTTTTGTTATAAATTGTAATTTACAAAGATTAGATGGTCCAGTTAGAGGGAATGGTAAAATTATTCAAGAGCTGGAGGGAATTTTTAGAGGAGCTGGATGGAATGTTATTAAAGTAATATGGGGATCTTATTGGGATCCATTGTTAACAAAAGACAAAACAGGCCATTTAATAAAAATAATGAATGAAACAGTTGATGGAGAATACCAGGCCTATAAAGCTAGAAATGGGCTATACGTGAGAGAAAAATTTTTTGGTAAATACCCTGAAACTCTAAAACTTGTATCAAATTTATCAGATAAAGATATTTGGAGACTTAACAGAGGCGGACATGATCCGCATAAAGTTTATTCAGCTTATGCTGAAGCCTCTAAAAACAAAGGAAGTCCAACAGTAATTATAGCCAAGACCATTAAAGGATATGGTATGGGAAAAACTGGAGAAAGTGTAAATACGACTCATCAACAAAAAAAGATGGGAATTGAAGATCTTATGTATTACAGAGATAGGTTTGATGTGCCTCTAACCAACAAACAAGTTGAAGAAATTCAATATTTTAGACCAAAAGAAAATTCAGAGGAAATTAAATATCTTAAAGAGAGAAGAATAAAATTAGGAGGATTTATACCTGAAAGAACTACTTATGCCAAACCTATTAAAGCACCACCTAAGGATATTTTTGATTTTTTAAAAGAGTCAACAGGAAAAAAACAAATGTCTACAACAATGGCTTTAGTTCGACTGTTAACGAATTTATTAAGAGATAAGAATGTTTCTCCAAGATTAGTACCAATAATTCCAGATGAGGCAAGAACATTTGGGATGGAGGGTTTCTTTAAAAAAATTGGCATCTACGCTCATGAGGGACAGAAATATGAGCCTGAAGACTCTGAAAATTTATTTTCTTATAGAGAAGATAAAAAAGGGCAAGTATTACAAGAGGGCATCAATGAAGCTGGTTCTATGTCTTCTTGGATAGCGGCAGGTACCGCATATTCAAACCACGACATTGAAATGATACCTATATACTTATTTTATTCGATGTTTGGATTTCAAAGAACTGGTGATTTAAATTGGGCAGCTGGAGATAGCCAAGCCAGAGGTTTTTTGATTGGGGCAACTGCTGGGAGAACAACATTAGCCGGCGAAGGTTTACAACATCAAGATGGCCATAGTCACTTATTAGCTTCAACAATACCTAATTGCATTTCTTATGACCCAACCTTTGCATATGAGCTTGCTGTAATATTCAGAGATGGCCTAAAGAGAATGCATGAAAAAAAAGAGAACGTGTTTTACTATATAACAACAATGAATGAAAATTATACTCACCCTGCAATGCCAAACGACAAAAATTGTGAAGAAGGAATCTTAAAAGGAATGTATAAAATAAGAGAATTTAGCAAATATAATAAAACAAAAATTCAACTAATGGGATCAGGAACAATTTTAAGAGAAGTAATAAAATGTGCTGAAATATTACAAGAACACTATCAGATTGATAGTGAGGTCTGGAGTGTAACTAGTTTTAGTGAATTGAGTAGAGATGGAATTGAAACACAAAGATATAATCTTTTAAACCCTGATAAGCCAAAAAAATTGTCATATGTTGAGAAATGTTTAGGAAAAAAAGAAGGTCCAATTTTAGCTGCATCAGACTATATCAGAACTCATTCAGATCAAATAAGACCATTTGTTAAAAATAGTTTTTATTCATTAGGAACTGATGGCTTTGGCAGAAGTGACACAAGGAAAAATCTAAGAAAATTCTTTGAAGTAGATAGAGAGCACCTGGTTACCTATGCATTAAGTATTTTATCAAATGAACAATTGATACCTTCAAAATATGCTAAAGATGCAATTAAAAAATATAATATTGATACTGATAAACCTATGCCAACTAAACTTTGATGACAGAAAAGAAATTAAGAACACCAGCAAGTCCGAAAGTAAGAAAATTTGCAAGAGAACTTGGAGTAGATGTAAATTTAGTTTCAGGCACTGAAAGACTAGGCAGAGTAATAGAGAAAGATATAAAAAAATTTATAAAGGAAAAGAAACTACCTAAAAAAAAAGATGAGAGAAAAAAAATAGAATTAGAATATCCGCATTCAGAATTTGGTGAAGTGGAAATTAAAGACATACCAAGGATCAAAAAAATCTCTGCAAAGCATCTACAAAATTCTTGGCAAACAATTCCCCATGTAACTAATCATGATGAGGCAGATGTAACGGAAATGGAAAGTTTTAGACTTTCTTTAAAAGATATTTATACGGGTGAGAGAAAAAAAATTACACCTCTTGCTTTTATTACAAAGGCTGTAGTCTCTACAATGAAAAAATTTCCTAATTTTAACGTTTCATTGGATGAAATTGAAAATGGTAAGATGACAGTTAAGAAATATTTCCATATAGGAATCGCTGTAGACACGGAACATGGGTTGATGGTTCCAAAAATAAGAAATGTTGACAAGAAAAATATAAACGAAATAAGTGAGGAGCTTAGGATTATCAGCGATGAATGTAGAAAACTTAAAATTGATAAAAAAGAATTTTTCGGGGGATCTATGACCATCACAAGCTTAGGAGGAATTGGTGGTTCATTTTTTACACCTATAATCAATTATCCCGAGGTCGCAATATTAGGGATCGGAAAGTTAGTTAAAAAACAAATGTTTGTGGATGAAAAATTTGAAACAAGAATAATACTTCCTTTATCTTTATCATATGATCATAGAATTATAGATGGCGCCGAAGCTGCAAGATTTAATAATGAACTTAAAGAAAATCTTGGAAAAAACTTTGCCTACAGGCTAGCCTTGTAATGTCGAAAACATCCTCAATAATAAGTGCTTTACTATGTACATTTATTTGGGGAACAACATTCATTGCTCAAGAAACTGGAATGAAAAATATAGGACCTTACGTTTTTAATTCTGTCAGATTTTTTGTAGGATTTATTGCGTTAATACCTTTTTATTTTTTTTTAGAAAAAAAAGATACTACAAAAATTATATCCAAAAATAAAAAAAAATTTTTTATTTTATCTTTTTTAATTGGAATTTTTTTATTTTTTGCATCTGTCTTCCAACAAGTTGCTTTAGTTTATACAGATGTAGCAAATGCAGCATTCTTCACTATATTTTATGTTCCTATGGTTCCAATTATAGTATTCTTTCTTTTTAAAAAAAAAATTCATTGGAGTGTTTGGCCATCTGTTCTTTTGTGTGTCATCGGTGGATATTTTTTAACTAATTTTCAGGACGCAACAATAAGACTTGGAGATACATTGGTCATAATTTGTGCTTTATTTTGGAGTCTACATATTATTTTCATCGGAATAATAATCGAAGAGTTCAATGCGCCTATTCTTATTGGTCTTATACAAACACTAATAGTTTCAGTTTGTTCATTAGTTCCAGGCTTGATTTTTGAAGAATTTGTTTTGTCAGATATTCTCAGTCATAAAATTCAAATTTTATATGCAGGAATATTATCTGGAGGAATTGCATTTGTACTACAAATTTATGCTCAAAAAAATATTCAACCTGCTCCATCAGCAATTATTTTTTCACTTGAGGGAGTTTTTGCGACATCTGCTGCTTGGATAATTCTAAATCAAATCTTAGATTTGAATAATGTGTTAGGTTGTATTTTTATTTTAATTGGTGTGCTTATTTCACAGCTTTTACCTGAAATTAAAAAATTTAAATATAAATAATATAGAACAGAAGAAGTGACAGTAAGATTCTATAAATAACAAACAGATTTAAAGAAAAATTTTTAACATAGATCAAAAAATATTTTATTGTTAAAAAGGAAAATATAAAAGAAAAAATGATAGAAAACAAAATCATGATATTTAATTCTATTTTTTGAGAAGTTATGTTATTTAAACTTAAAAAACTTGCACCTGCAATTGCAGGTATAGATAAATAAAATGAAATTTTTGTAGAATCAACTCTGTTAAACTTAAGAAATCTTCCAATAGTGATTACAATTCCAGATCTACTTACTCCTGGAATTAAAGCAAGTATTTGAAATATACCTATTATTAAAATATTTTTAATATCAAGATTTGTTTCAAATTTTTTTTTAATTTTAATTTTATCCGCTAAAAAAAGTATAAAAGCAAAAATTAATGATACCCAAGCTATCATCTCGATATTTCTCAAAACACTTATAGCTCCAGTTTTAAAAACTATGAAACCAACAATTATCAAAGGCAAAGATCCAAAAACAATAAGTAAAAGTAATTTTCTGTCATTAAAAATATTAAGTAAGTCCTTTCTAAAATATAGACTAATTGCCAATAAAGAACCAAGATGCAAACTGACATCTAGAGATAAGGATTGTGACTTAAATTCATAAATCTCAGATATTAGAAATAAATGTGCAGATGAACTAACAGGTAAAAATTCAGATATTCCTTGAACAACCGATAAAACAAAAACTTCAAAAAGATTATAGAGCATTAATCACCTGTTAATGCTTATATATCCTAAATTAAACAATTCCATGGCGGAATATGAGCTATGCAGTTATCGAAAAAACCTTATTAATAAATAATAATTTTATATAAAAGGTCATATATATTGACCTTGTTTTGCTTTAAAACTTAAAAATTAATGATATATGTGACTTTTTTAAAGGGTAAATATGTCAGATAAAATGCTTAAGTTTATAAAAATAGGTCAACAAAACCCACCCAAAAGGAACGTTGACTCAAGAAAAGACGACTTTAATGAAATCTATAAAGATTTTATTAACGAAAAAGCAAAGGAACAATCAAGCAGATGCTCCCAATGTGGAGTACCTTTCTGTCAAATCCACTGCCCTCTGAGTAATAATATTCCAGATTGGTTAAAATTAACTGCCGAGGGAAGACTTAAAGATGCTTACGAGCTATCTCAAAGTACAAATAACATGCCAGAAGTTTGTGGAAGAATTTGCCCTCAGGATAGATTGTGTGAAGGTAATTGTGTAATTGAACAATCTGGGCATGGTACAGTTACAATTGGATCTGTAGAAAAATATATTACAGATAGTGCATGGGAAAATGGATGGGTTAAGCCTATAAAAGTTGTTAATGAAAAAAATTTAAGCGTTGGAATTATAGGAGCAGGTCCAGCTGGTTTATCGGCTGCTGAGCAACTTCGAAAATTAGGATACAAGATTACAATATATGATAGATATGATAGATCTGGAGGCTTATTGATATATGGAATACCAAATTTTAAATTAGAAAAATTTGTTGTTAATAGAAGAGTAGAGTTACTTAAACAAAGTGGTATTGACTTTAAAAATAACTTTGAAGTAGGAAAAGACGCTTCTTTAGAAGATTTAAGAGAAAAACATGATGCAATTTTGATTGCAACAGGTGTTTATAAAGCGAGAGAAATAGAATTACCAGGTAACGATTTAGATAATATATTTCCAGCAATGGAATTTCTAACTGCATCAAATAGAAAAGGACTAGGGGATAAAGTTGAATCTTTTGATAACGGAACGTTAAATGCGGAGGGAAAGGACATAATTGTTATTGGCGGAGGGGATACTGCTATGGATTGTGTAAGAACTTCAATTAGACAAAATGCCAATTCGGTAAAGTGTCTATACAGAAGAGATAGAGAAAATATGCCAGGTTCAGCAAGAGAAGTTTTAAATGCTGAAGAGGAAGGAGTAGAGTTTGTTTGGTTGTCTAGTCCAAAAGAATTTATAGGAAAAAACAGAGTCGAGGGACTTATTGTAAATAAAATCAAGTTAGGGGATCCTGATGAGACTGGTAGAAGAAAACCAGAAGTTCAAAAAAATAATCAGTTTGAGCTTAAAGCTGATATGGTAATAAAAGCATTAGGCTTTGATCCTGAGGATCTTCCAAACTTATTTGGATCTAAAGATTTGAAAGTTACAAAATGGGGTACATTAAAAACCGATTTTGACACAATGGAAACTAATCTTTCAGGTGTTTTTGCGGCAGGTGATATTATTAGAGGTGCTTCATTAGTAGTATGGGCAATAAAAGACGGCAGGGACGCTGCAGTCTCTATAAAAAAATATTTAGAAAAAAAAGAATTTAAAGAAGAAAAGGTTGCATGATTAAAAGATATAAAAAAAATCTCTCGATCTTAAAAAAAGGAAAAGTGTACTCTAAAGATATGGAACATGACGCTTGCGGTGTTGGCTTAGTAGCTTCAACAGAAGGAAAAAAATCTAGAAAAGTAGTTGAATATGGTATTGAGGCCTTAAAAGCTGTTTGGCATAGAGGTGCTGTAGATGCGGATGGTAAAACTGGTGATGGCGCAGGTATACATCTAGAAATTCCTAAAGAATTTTTTGTAGAAAAAATTGAGCTTACTGGCCATGACTATGATAATTCTGAAATTTGTATAGGCATGATTTTTTTACCAAGAAATAATTACTCAGCTCAAGAAAATTCCAGAACTCTAGTAGAAAAAGAACTTACCAAAAGCAATTTTAGTATTTATGGATGGAGACAAGTGCCAGTTAACCCCAAGGTTTTAGGAGAAAAGGCTGAAAGAACAAGACCTGAGATTACACAAGTTTTATTTAAGCATAATGATAAAAAAATTTCTAACAAAGTTTTGGAGGTCAAGTTGTATGAGTCCAGAAGGAAGATTGAGAAAGAGGCAAACAATATAAATCTAAATGATTTCTACATATGTTCATTCAGCTCAAAATCTATCATCTACAAGGGAATGTTTCTGGCTGAATCCTTGTCAGAATTTTATACTGATCTTAAGGATGAAAGATTTATTTCGAGATATGCAATATTTCATCAAAGATTTTCAACAAATACTGCGCCAAGTTGGGACCTGGCTCAACCTTTTAGAGCTATAGCACACAACGGAGAGATAAATACTTTAAGAGGCAATATCAATTGGATGAAGGTACATGAACATGAAATGTATAGTCCAATATTTCAAAATATGAAAAATCTTGTACCTGTTATTCCTTCAGGAAATTCAGATTCGGCATCTTTAGATAATGTTTTTGAATTATTAAATATTTCAGGACAACCCGCGCCATTAGCAAAATTAATGCTTATTCCAGATGCTTGGTCAAAAAAAAGCAAGGTTCTTCCAAAAGATCACCAGCAATTATTTAATTTTTTAAATAGCACAATGGAGCCATGGGATGGGCCTGCTGCAATAGCTGCAACAGATAATGAATGGGTAATTGCTGCAAGTGATAGAAATGGATTAAGACCTTTGAGGTTTACAGTCACAAAAGATAAGTTTTTATTTGCTGGATCAGAAACAGGAATGATAGAGCTTAATGAAAAACAGATTTCTCATAAAGGTAGACTTGGACCTGGAGAGATAATCGGAGTTAGGATAGAAAAAGGAAAAGTTTATAAGAACAGCGAAATAAAAAATTATCTAGCAAAAGAGTATAAACATTTTAACTCACAAATAATAGATTTGGATAAGAAGATTTCAGTTTCAAATGAAAAAAATATTTTCTCTGGTTTAGAACTTAAAAGGAGACAGCATGCATTCGGATTAAGTATTGAAGATTTAGAATTAATCTTGCATCCAATGGCAGAAGATGCAAAAGAAGCAACTGGTTCAATGGGAGATGATACTCCGCTTGCAGTTTTGTCTGATCGGTATAGACCACTTTATCATTTCTTTAGACAAAATTTCAGCCAAGTTACTAATCCTCCAATAGATTCTTTAAGAGAAAATAAGGTAATGAGCTTAAAAACTAGATTTGGAAATTTAGGTAATATTTTAGACTTTGACAAACTTACAAAAGAGAATATTTACGTTTTAAATAGTCCAATTTTATCTAACTCTCAATTTAATAAATTAACTAGTTTTTTTGGCAAAGACTCCAAAGAAATTGATTGTACATTCTCAAATGAGAAAAATATTGAAAGTTCTATCAAAAATCTTCAAAAAGAATCTGAAATAGCTGTTAGGCAAGGTACCAATCAGATAATATTAACTGATAAAAATATTTCTGATAAAAAACTCCCTATACCTATGCTTTTATGTGTAGGAGCAATTAATACACATTTAATTAAAAATAAATTAAGAGGATACGTTTCGATTCATGTTCAAACTGGCGAGGCTTTAGATACTCATTCGTTTGCAACATTGCTAGGCGTGGGAGCAACAACTATAAATCCTTATTTAGCTTTAGATAGTTTATACCAAAGATTTGAAAAAAAACTTTTTGGTCAATTTGGTTATGAAGAATGTGTAGTTAGATATATAAAATCAGTTAATGCAGGCTTGCTTAAAATAATGTCAAAAATGGGAATTTCAGTATTGAGCTCTTATAGAGGTGGATGTAATTTCGAAACTGTTGGATTAAGTAGAACAATAGTTTCAGACTATTTTCCAGGAGTAACTTCTAAAATTTCAGGGATTGGACTTTTTGGTATAGAAAAAAAAATTAGAGATATTCATAAAGATGCTTTTAATAGTAATGAAACGATTTTACCCATTGGTGGCATTTATAGATATAGAAAGAATGGAGAGACGCATCAGTATCAAGGTCGGTTAATACATCTTCTACAAAGTGCTGTATCCTCAAATTCCTATGATGCATACAAAAAATATGCTACTGGAATTTATAGTTTACCACCTATTAATTTAAGAGATCTTATAGATTTTAGAAAAAGATATTTAAACGAACCATTAGATATTTCTGAGGTAGAACCAGTTGAAAAAATTTTGAGAAGATTTGGAAGCGGAAGTATGTCTCATGGTGCTTTATCAAAAGAGGCCCATGAAACTTTAGCAATTGGAATGAATAGAATTAAAGGAGCATCTTGCAGCGGAGAAGGTGGAGAAGATGATCGAAGATTTCAAAAATATAATAATGGTGATAGTGCAAACTCAAGAGTAAAACAAATTGCTTCTGCAAGATTTGGAGTAACTATTAATTATTTAAATAATTGTGATGAAATAGAAATCAAAATTGCACAGGGAGCTAAACCAGGTGAAGGTGGACAATTACCTGGTTTTAAAGTTACAGATGAAATTGCTAGATTAAGGCACTCAACACCTGGAGTAACATTAATATCTCCACCACCTCATCACGACATCTATTCAATAGAGGATTTAGCGCAGCTAATTTATGATTTAAAACAAATTAATCCAAAAGCTAGGGTTGGAGTAAAATTAGTAGCTTCATCAGGAATTGGAACAATTGCAGCAGGAGTTGCAAAAGCAAAAGCAGATATAATTTTAATTTCAGGTCATAATGGTGGAACAGGCGCCACTCCACAAACAAGTGTTAAATATGTTGGCATTCCTTGGGAAATGGGATTAACAGAGGCAAACCAAGTTTTAACTTTAAATAATCTTAGACATAAGGTTACTTTAAGAACAGATGGTGGAATTAAGACAGGTAGAGATGTAGTTATTGCAGCAATGATGGGCGCTGAAGAATTCGGGGTAGCAACTACTGCCTTGGTAGCAATGGGATGTATAATGGTTAGGCAATGTCATTCAAATACTTGTCCAGTAGGAGTTTGCACTCAGGATGAAAAGTTAAGAGAAAAATTTACAGGGACTCCAGAAAAAATCGTAAATTTATTTACATTTATAGCTCAGGAGGTAAGAGAAATTTTAGCATCAATTGGTTATAAATCTTTAAATGAAATAATTGGAAGAACAGATTTATTGAGACAAGTAAGCAAAGCATCACCGAATCTAGACGATTTAGACCTCAATCCACTTTTCGTTCAAGCTGATCCAGGTGAAAATAAAAGATATTGTGAAATGCAAGAAATAACTAATGTACCAGACACACTTGATCAAGAAATTTGGCCTAAGATAGAAGAATCTTTAGATAAGAAAATAAGAGGTAAAAATGAATTTTTTATTAAAAATACGCATAGAGCAGTTGGTACGAGAATTTCTCATTATTTATTTAAAAAATATGGAAATAACAAATTAGAAGATAATTTTATAAAATTAAAATTTAAAGGTTCAGCAGGGCAATCTTTTGGGGCATTTGGCATTAAAGGATTAAAATTAGTTGTAGAGGGAGATGCAAACGATTATGTTGGTAAAGGATTATCTGGTGCAACGATTTCAATAAAGTTACCAGTTGAAAGTAATTTAATTTCAAATGAAAATACAATTATTGGCAATACAGTCTTATATGGAGCAACTTCAGGAAAATTATTTGCCGCTGGACAAGCAGGCGAAAGGTTTGCTGTAAGAAACTCAGGAGCATCAGCAGTTATTGAGGGATGTGATTCAAATGGCTGTGAGTATATGACCGGTGGGACTGTAGTGATTTTAGGACATGTAGGAGATAACTTTGCTGCAGGCATGACTGGTGGAATGGCCTTTGTTTATGATAAAGACCAAGAATTTGAAAAGAGAGTAAATCCAGAGTCCGTTATATGGCAATCAGTTGAAACAGAATATTGGAAAAAATATTTAGAAAGCCTTATAAAAGATCATCATCAAGAAACCAACTCAATTATTTCAAAAAAAATTATAGAAAACTTTAAAAATGAAATTGAAAATTTTATTCAAATTTGCCCAAAAGAAATGATAGAAAAATTGGAAAATCCACTCAGTTTAAATATGAAAGTTAAAAAAGTAGTTTAAAGTGAAAAATATAAATATTTTTTGTTTTGGATTTGGGCAAGTAGCGAAAAGTTTTTTGAATAAATTATCCTTAGCAAATATAAATATACATTTATCAACAACAAATACATCCAAAACTCATACCGAGAAGAGTAAAAATCTAGAATTTCAAAGTTATAAATTTAAAGATAATAATTTTGATCCAATAATATTAGATAAGTTAAAAAAATCTGATCACATTTTAGTTTCCATTCCTCCAATTAATGGTGAAGATTTAGTTATTAAAAATTTTTCAGATATTATAAAAAATTCAAAAATTAAATGGATAACATATTTATCTGCAACTAGCGTTTATGGTGATCACAAAGGTAATTGGGTTGACGAGATGAGTGAAACTAAACCTACATCACCAAATGGACTTGATAGATTAAAAGTTGAACACGAATGGTTAAATTTAGCAAATAAAAATAATTTGCCACTTCAGATATTCAGACTTTCAGGAATTTACTCTCAAAAATATAATGTAATACAAAGATTGAAGACTGGAACAGCTAATATAGTCAAAAAAAATAATCATTATTTTTCCAGGATTCATTTAGAAGATATCGCAAATATTTTGTTAAGGTCTCTTTCAACTTTTAAATCAAATGAAATTTATAATATATCTGATGATAAGCCGGCTTCATCAGAAGAGGTAATGATGTACGCAGTCAAAATTTTAAATTTTAAAGTACCAAAAATTATTAGGGAGGAACAAATAGAGAGTAAAATGTTAAAAAATTTTTATAAAGACTCAAAAAGGGTTAATAACAAAAAAATGAAGAAATTTTTTAATTATAAACTAAAATTTCCGACATATGTTGAAGGTTTAAATAACATTCAAAATAATCTTATTTAATTCATAATTAATTTTTTTTAAGTTTCTTTTACTAGACAAACTGTGATCACCTTTATTTATTATAATTACACTTTTCTTTGCATTTCTAAATAAACTAATAACTTTTCTTGAGTAACTGACTGGAACTACTTCGTCTTTACTTCCATGTATCATTGTTACTGGTATTTTTGAAGTTATAGTTTTATTTAGCACCTTATTCTTTCTACCATCTTTTATTAATTGATAAGAAATTGGATATTCATAACCTCCATACTTTAAATGGCAAATTCCATTTTTTACAATCTCATTTTTCGTTTTTTTCGTGAATTTTTTCCACATTAACCTTTCTAAAAATTCAGGTGCAGATCCAATGCCTAAAAAGCCTTTAATTTGTTTTTTAAAATATTTGAATTGTTTAATAGATATCCAAGAACCCATACTTGAACCAATTAAAATAAAATTGTTTTTTTTTATAATTTTTTTAATCACAATTTTTGCATCATTACTCCAACTAGTGATATTCTCCTTGGTAAACTTTCCTGATGATTTTCCATGACCAGAGTACTCAATTGCTAAAAAACCTAATTTTCTTCTTTTGCAAAAATTTTGGAAATTCAAAGGTTTTGCTCCCTCAATGTCAGACATGAAACCATGAAGGAATACTATATAAAGGTTTTTTTTGTAGTAATTGGTTAAATATCTAAGCTTTTTACTTTTTGTTAGCTTTATGAACTTAAATTTTCTCATAAACGTTTATTACAATAATTTCTTAATATATAATTCATATAATGTCTTCAAAATTAAAAATTTTACAGGTAATCCCTAGCCTGGGATACGGAGGTGCTGAAACTGGGTGCTTTGATTTAGCGCACTATTTAAATGAACAAGACTGTTCGTCATATTTAGTAACTAGTGGTGGTGAACTTCTCAAGTACGTTAATAGGAAAAAAGTAAAAGTAATAAGATTACCTGTACATAGCAAAAATCCAATATTAATTCTTATAAATACATTTTTTTTAAGTTTAATAATTTTATTTTTTAATATTTCTATAGTGCATGCTAGAAGCAGAGCTCCGGCCTGGTCTTGTTACTTTGCAACAAAATTAACTCGAAGAAAATTTGTCACGACCTTTCATGGAACATATAATTTTAGCAGTTCAGTTAAAAAATTTTATAATTCAGTTATGTTAAAGTCTGATTTGATAATTGCAGGGTCGAATTTTATTTTTTCTCATATAAATTCGAATTACTTAAAATATTTAAATCCTAATAAAAAATTTTTAGTAATATTTAGAGGAATTAATACAGATTATTTTGATAGTTCAACTATAATTGATACAGATGAGGATAAACTATTAAAAAAATGGGAAATTAAAAGAGGTAAAAAAATAATATTAATGCCAGGCAGATTAACTGAATGGAAAGGCCAGGAATTATTTCTTGAAGCAATCAATATTGTCAATAGAGAATTAGGACATGAAGCTTTTTATGGAGTAATATTAGGCAGCGATCAAGGGAGAAAAATTTATAAAAAAAAACTTATGAGACTTGTAGAGCAGTATAGATTAAATAATCAGATTAGATTTGTAGAGGAATGTAAAAAAATGCCTGTGGCTTACAAAATTTCAAATATAGTTATTTCAGCATCTATTGAGCCTGAAGCTTTCGGCAGGATATCTGTTGAAGCGCAATCAATGGAAAAACCAATAATTGCAAGTAATATTGGAGGCTCAAATGAAACAATAATTGATAATAAAACTGGAATTTTGTTTGAAAGTGGAAATGCAGAAGCATTAAGTAAAAAAATAATTGAAGTTTTGCAATTGGACGAGGCAACTATTAAATCTATGGGTATTGAAGGAAGAAAAAATGTGGTAAAAAAATTTAATATTGAAAAAATGTGTTTTTCCACATATTCAGAATACAAAAAATTAGTTAATTAATGCCAAATATAAAATTACCAGATGGAAATTCTTTAAGCTTTGAAAAAAAGGTTACAGGTTTTCAATTAGCTGAAAAAATTAGCAAAACTCTCTCAAAACAAGCATTATTAATTAGCGTTGATGGTAACTTAAAAGATCTAAGTTATGAAATAAAACATGATTGTTCAGTAAAAATATTTACAGCTAAAGATAAAGAAGGACTAGAAACAATAAGACATGATACAGCTCATGTATTAGCTATGGCAGTTCAAGAACTTTTCCCAAAAACTCAAGTAACTATTGGACCAGTAATTGATAATGGGTTTTATTATGACTTTGCGCGAAAAGATCCTTTTACAGAAGAAGATCTTCGAAAAATAGAGAAAAAGATGACAGAAATAATTGATAGAGACGAACCAACACATAAAGAAGTATGGGAGCGTGATAAAGCAATTGAACATTTTAAAAAAGCTGGAGAGACTTATAAAGCAGAAATAATTAATGATATTCCAAAAAGCGAAGAGGTTTCTATATATTTTCATGGCAAGTGGCATGATTTATGTAGAGGACCACATTTAAGCTCTACAGGAAAAATTGGAAAGTATTTTAAACTAACGAAAGTATCAGGTGCTTATTGGAGAGG
>MDSZ01003871.1_pt1 | contig 14398 bp, 17 predicted proteins | sample 811201 | NCBI WGS metagenome assembly MDSZ01 (sample SAMN05326647, study PRJNA326480) | marine metagenome | isolation source: seawater | place: Indian Ocean: North | collected 2010
AATTCGTTTAAAGAGCTTCAGTATATAGCAGAGAAGTTCATATACCTAAACCCAGATTTCGATATACCTTTAATGATAACCCTATTTTTAGATTTATCAGACAGAAGTAATGGTCATATAATAAGAACTTATGGTAAAAACAGAGTTCAAAATATGGTTTTAGTGGTTTCGCAACAAAATAGAGTTCCTTATTGCGCTAGAAAGAGAAAAGTTATATTTAACCCATCAAAAAGAATAGATAGGAAAGAAAAGATGAAGATAGTGGGAAATCTAATAAGTAGTAAAAAAAGACCAGCTAAACAGTATTTAGATAACATTGTACAAGAATTATGGAATGATAATGTAAAAATTACCATAAGTAAAGTTGCGCAGGTATCAGGAGTATCAAGATATATGGTTAAATGGTATTTTGACGAAAGCGTAAGAGAAAAAATTAAAGATCTAAATGAAATAATAAAAGAAACCAACTTAATATCTAAAGCTATAGAAGCTATAGACGAATTAACTGAAGGTGGTGCTACGGTAAAAATGCGACATTTAAAAAAACTTACATCAATAAGAGATTATTCAATTCTTAAAAAAGCAGTAAAAAAATACGAAGACGCTATTTAGCGTTCATTTTCTGAATAATTTTTCTATACATTTTGTCTGTATAGCTATTGTTTTTAAATACAGGGTTAATTCTTGGGTCTTCTGTAATTTTTTCTTCTTTTAAAAGTTTTTTATAGATAGACAAGCAAATTGTTTTTGATTTTTGAGTAAGCTCATACATTTTACTTCTTGCGTTTTTTATACCTCCACCCCTCCATTCTTTTATATATCCTTCTTTTATCATTTGATAAAACCTTTTTTTATTCCAGGACATAGAAGTTTGAAAAACATTAAAATCTTCTTTTTTAAATACAGGAACATCATATAAATATAAAAGCATATCTAACTCCGCAGAGCTTAACCCATACTTCTTTTTTATATAATACCTGACTACCCTTAAGTATTTTAAAAAATTATATTTTCTTTCTCTAGGTTGTGTTCTTTTATTCTTTCTTACGTTTGTTTTTACAACAGATTCACCCAAAATATTCAATTGTATTTTTAATTATCTTTGTTACAAAATAAACGAAAAAAAATTAAAGCTATGTCAAACGGTAATTACACACCATTTCAAAACACTGGGCTAAACAAAAAATTTATAAAAAGAAATCAACCTTATATAAACCCAGCCCTACCAGTAAGCTTTCATAACCAAGAAGTTCGTATGAACGAAGGAGGAGGAGGATATCGAAGAAACTTTGCTTCTGGTCGAGGAGGATACTATCAGAGAACAAGTCAATCATCAGGTAGAGGTGTTACAATGAATCAAGCCCATGTTTCTTCAGTTAAAAAAGGATTAAAACACTATGGAAAAAGTTTTAAAACTATACAAAAAGGGTATGTTAAGTCAGAAAAACTTATAGAAAAAGGAGAAAAGAGAATAGGAAAAGTTACAGACAGGTTTACTCCTAAATTGCAAAAGCATTACGGAAGATACTTGAGTGCAGTTTTAAATCCAGGATCTGTAAGTGAGAAAAAATTACTAAAGCTTAAAAAGAAAGCTGATAAGGTAAGTAAAAAATACACAACTAAAATATCAAATATATCAGAAAGAATTGGTGGTAGAGCATCAGATGTTAGACAAAAATCTTATTTCAAAGGAGCGCTTCAAAACAGAAAAAGCAATAGAGAAATAGGAACAGCATTATCTTATGGAGATAAAAAAACAACTTTTGCGAATCCTATTTTTGCTTCTTATCAAAGCTTTGATAAACACGCTCAGCTAAACCAATCTAACAAAAAGCCTAATATAACTGCAGGTAATTTTGATACTAGTTCGTTATATTCAGCAAGAAACATTTCGTTTATGAAAACAAGAAGCGTTGTTTCTGGAGGACAAAATAAAAGCTATAGCGTTTTCAAAAAGAGACATAATACACCTTTTGGAAGAAAAAATCCAGATAGAGTAAATACTAACTTTTAAATTTAAGATTATGCCATACGGAAGCGCAACATACGGACCTAAAAAGAAAAAGAAAAAGAAAAAGAAAAAAAACAAAAAAGGATAAACTATGGCTAAAATAAGCACATATAATAACGACGGAACTATTGAGGCTGGAGACAAGCTCATTGGAACAGATGGTTCAGAAAACACAGCGGAAACAGGAAAAACCAAAAACTACACCGTTGCAGCTTTAAGAACTTTTATGTTTACCTCACCGTCTGTGACAGGGCTAGCAGATTACGCTGATGATACAGCTGCAGCAACAGGCGGAGTAGCTGTAAATGGTTTATACAGAACGGGAAGTGTAATAAAAATAAGAGTATCGTAATGGGTTTTAATGATAATTTTTATAAAAAAAAGGCTGCTGCTCTAGGGGTTAACATAGATAAAGACACTGTTGTTTATGGCTCAAACATAAATGAGCTTAAAATGAATGTAAAAAGTGCATTAAAACAACCTCCAACCGCCGAATATGATTTTTCTAAGTATCCAATTAGAAATTCCATGTTTCAGTTAAAAAACAACAGCGGAGAGCAGATCTTGTCGTCAGACTATTGGACTACTATAAGCAAAGATTGAAATGAATTTTTTATTAAATTTGTTCAATGGAAAGTAAAGGTTTAGGAGACACTATAGAAAAAGTAACAAAAGCAACAGGAATTAAAAAAGCTGTTGAGGTTGTAACAAATAAAATGGGGATGAAATGTGGATGTGGAGAGCGCAGAGACGCACTTAATAGAAAGTTCCCTTATAAATAAAAGGAATAATGTTAAGTAAAACCGCAAGATATTACAGGGATAACCCTGAAGCAAGAAAAAAGCACAGAAAAACAAGTGCTAAAGCGCAGAAGAAAAAAGAAGCTGTGCGAAAAAGAGTCGAATGTAATTTATTTAATAGAAAGAACAAAAAATCACGTAAAGGTGATAAATTAGATTGTTCACACCGAGGTGGAAGATTGGTTTTAGAAAAACAAAAATCAAATAGAGCTCGGGGTGGAGGTAAAAAGAAATAACATGGCGACAAAAATTAGTGAGAACACAAATGTACAATTAGATTTAAAAACAATAGGTATGTTAATAACAGGAGCTGTAATGCTTGCTGGAACATACTTTACCCTTCAGGCTCAAATACAGGAAGCTAGGGAGTTGCCAAAACCAGAAGTAAGCTCAATCGAGTTTCAATATAAAGACGAATTAGTAAGAAGTACAGTCGAAAAAATAGAATTAGACGTAAATTCTGTTAAAGAAGATGTAGGAGAGATTAAAGAACAGTTGCAAAAAATGGATGAAAGGCTCTATGAAATGACAAAAAGAGAGAGATGAGACCTTTGATACATATTATTGTTTTTTTTATTTTTTCCAGCAATTTATACGGACAAAAATTTAAAGACGATATATCAGTGGTTCAATTCAGCGCTCCTTTTACAAAAGACGCTGAAATATCTCTAAAAAAATTTGATGATTACAACATTTATACTTTTTCTATAGTAGAAAAAAAAGAAGTGTTTGAAAAAGAAAAGATTAAATACCTCCCAACAATTATATTATATAATGACGGAGAGGAAGTAATTAGAATTGAAAGTGGAATATCATTAAAGCTTCCAGAAGACACAATTGATATTCTAGAAAAAGAAATAGATGAAATAATAGAAAGTAAATTTTAAAATGAAAAAACTAATAACATTAATATTTATACTTGCCACATTTAATGTGCAGTCTCAGGTTATAAATGCCGACAAAAAAATAGAAAACAAAATTGTAAAAAAGTACAAAGCAAAAACTTTTTTTAATCAATTATATGATGATTTTCTAAAGTACGGAACTTTATACGCGGCAGGTAATGTAGGTAATGCTAAAATAGAAACATCAGAGTATTTTGTTAGAACAGACCCTAATGATCTATATGCAATACCAGAGGTTATAGATCAAACAGTTTATCACCCATATGATTACAGATATGGTGTTGGAATCAGAAAGCTTGCAAGATTTGGATACGAAATAAAAGAAAACAACTTTTATAACGGAACTGAAAACAATGTGGCTTTATCTGCACCTACTGCAGCAGTAAAAGGATTAGAATATTTATTGCATTGGGAAAAGGAAAGAAACAACGGGGATGAGTTTACAAATAAAAGAGTGTTTGTAAGACATACAGGTAAATACCATATTGTTAAGTTTGAGAACAGAGAGTCTGGTAATGTGGGTTTCGAGTATACTTCTGGAGAAGTTAGAGGTAGATTACCTATAGGTAAAAAGTTTTCAATTAGTGCAGGCGCAATTTATAGAACACATCAAAAAGCATATGGATATAACCCTATAGAAATATGGCTAAATGAAATAGAGGTAGATGATTTTGGTAATGAATACACTGCTAATCCATGGTATAGTTTAGGATACGAGTATGGATACAGCGATCACTTTACATCTTATACAGATGTAAGTACAGGGAACACAATGTATGACTGGATATGGAGAGATGAGGAAGGTAATATTGTAGCTTACTCAGATTTACAGTTTAGAGACGAAGTGTTTGGAGATTTAATGAATAGATATAATCAAGAAATATTTAGCACATTAGATCCATACGCTGAAGTTGCACCTATAGTAGGTTTTGATTTTTATCATTACAAAAGAAATTTCTGGTTACACGCTTATGGTAACTGGATTTTACCTTATCATAAGTATTTAAAAGGAGATGATGATTTTAATTATCTTAATAGAAATAATTGGGGTAAGGGAGGATTAATAAAAGATTCGACACCAGAACAATGGTCTGACTATCAAGCTGGACTTATGTTTGGATGGAAAGTTAGCAAAGGAATAGGAATCTTCGTAGAAGGAGAATATACCAAGTTTTGGGAGTCAGAATTATTTCAAACAAATTTTGGATTAAATTTAACTTTAAGATAATATGTGGAGATTAACTAAACAGTATTGGAAAGATATGTGGGCTCTATTATGGAGCAAAACAACAGTTGATGAAAAAGCAATATCAACTGTAAAAGAAATTAAAAGAAGATTTAAATTGACTTCTCAAGAATTAGCAGATGTTGCGGTAGCTATCAAAGAGGTGGGAAACCAAATTGGAGATATAGATGACGCAGTAAAAGGGAGGTCTAGAAAAGGAAGAAAAACTAAAAAATAAAAAACTATGGATTGCGATTTTAATTGTCCTTTTTGTAACGGTTGTTAACAATGAGTAATAAAGATAACTACACTTATATATCTAGTCTTACTAAACAAAACAAGACTAGTAGAATGAAGTGCCCTCCTGGGGTGCCTTGCTATGATGTGTCTAAGTCTAAGACTAAAACTCTAACCGTTGGTGTTGATTACAAAAGTATAGATGACGCTGCTAAAGATACCAACCCAGTAGGTGGTTTTAAAATTAAAACCAAGGATAGAAAAAGCTTGACTGGAGAACAAAGAAGTTCTAGTAGGTATGTTGGAGTAAAACAAGAAGACGGCAAGTATTATAGAACAGTTCAAAGAGGTGATAAGCCCTCTAGAACAAGACAAATATCTGAGCGTAGAGCGCAAGGTATAATTAGAAGATTAAAAAAGAAAAAAAAGAGATTCCATGGATAAATTATCTAAAAACGTATCATATAAAGAGGCTATTCACTCAGAAACAGCTAAAAGAAGGGGTATAGATAATAGTCCAACTGACGAACATCTAGGGAATATGCTTACAGTTGCACAAATGATTTTTCAACCTTTGAGGGATTGGGTGGGCGGACCTATAAAGATTAATTCTTTTTATAGATCTCCAAAATTAAATTCTGCAATCGGTGGAAGTAGCCGATCTCAGCATTGCAAAGGACAAGCAATAGATATAGATGATGTGTATGGGCATAAAACAAATGCAGAAATGTATCATTGGATAAAAGATAATTTAGACTTTGACCAGATGATCTGGGAATTCGGGACGGATGAAAACCCTGCGTGGGTTCATGTGTCATATGTAGATGCAGATAAAAATAGAAACAGATGTTTAAAAGCATACAAAGAAGATGGTAAAACAAAATACATGGTGATATGAGCGATAAGAAAAAATTTAAAAACACTACTGTAGGGAAACTGCTATTAGGAGCTGCTGGTATGATTAATCCAGCTCTTGGTAGCGTGCTAGAGGGTGTTGTAAGTCCAAAAGAAGCAATTGAGGCTATTGGCAAATCAGATGTAAGTAATGAAGATAAAATAAAACTTCAGCAACTTATTTATGAACAACAGAATAAAGAAATTGAATCTATAACTAATAGGTGGCAGGCCGACGCTAATAGCGACTCGTGGCTTTCTAAAAATGTACGCCCATTAGTTTTGGTTTGGTGTATAACTATATTTTCATTAGCTGGTATATTAGACAGCGTAGAGTCAATACCGTTTAATATAGGTGTTACTTGGAATGACACCTTTGAGAAGGTTATGATGGCAGTTGTTTTAGCTTATTTCGGTGGGCGTACAACTGAAAAGGCAACGAGTATGTTTAAAAAACAGTGATTGTGAATATAAATTAAAAAAAGATGGCAAAAAAAATTAGTGAAGACACAGAAGTAAAACTTGATCTCAAAACAATAGGTTTATTGGTTGGTGGTGCAATATCACTTGCTAGTATGTGGTTTACCTTACAAGGAGAGATACAGGAACTTAATAACAAAATAGACAACTTTAGTAGTGAGGAGTTTGTACAAAAAATGGAGTTTCAATTAAAAGATGAGCTTGTGCGAAGCACTATCATTCAAATTGAAAAATCAACTGAGGTATTAAAAGAAGATATACTAGATAATAAAGAATCAATAAAAGAAATAGAAGACAAAGTTTATAACAGATGAAAAAATTAATTTTAATTCTATTCTTGTTTTTTAGCTATACGGGTTATAGTCAACAAATAAGAGTAGTGCAAATCAACGCAAAGTGGAATCAACAAAACACATTATATCTTGAAAATTTAAGGGGTTGTAAATATGATTATGCTTGGTTGGAAGACCAGGGGCCTAAATTAAAAAGCCAAATAAAATCTGTTCCTGTAATATTAATTGAAAAAAACGGTAAAATCGTAAAAACTTTTCAAGCTGGATTGGATTTTAAATTGGACATAAACAGTAAATATATTCAAGAGGTTGTTTATGAATTGAAAAAGGATGGCTAGAATAATATATAAGCCATACGTAAAGAAGCAAAGAAAAAAAAGACCAGGTGTTCACGCAAAAACAAAAACTTCAAGATGCGTGGGTAGTAGAAACTATAAAAAGAGATATAGAGGCCAAGGCAGATAATCACTTTGATTAAAATATTATCTTTGCATATATAAAAATTTATAATGGCAAGAATTAGTACTTATGCGTTAGACTCTAATGTAACAAAGAATGATAAAGTTATTGGAACTGATTCTGCAGGGACACAAACAAGAAACTACAAGATATCAGCGATAACAAGTTTTTTAAACAAAAGTTCTTCTGTAGAGACAACAGGGTCTAGGTTTACTTTTGTTAGACCCTCAAACACAACTAAAACGTATGGGTATATTAAATTGCCAGTTGACCAAGGTGCTACTGTTGCTTTTTCTACAATATCGAGCATTCAGTTACATAAAAAAGCTGCCTCAGATGTAGATATAAATACATATTATGAGGCAATAGAGGGGAGTTTAGTTTTATTACAAAAAGCTGATGACCCTACTCATTTTGGCGTGTTTGAATGGACAACATCTACACAAAATTCAAGTAATACTGACGTGTATGATATCACCGTTAAGTTTAAAGGTGGAAATGGAAGCCTACAAGATGAAGAAGATTATTTATTATCTTTGTTGTTGTTTAGGTTTGACGACTATGACAAGCATAAAGTAGTTAATCAACCAACTGCAGCGGCTACATGGTCAATGGAACACGGACTAAATAAAAAACCAAGTGTAACGATAGTAGATGATCAAGGGCACAAAATAATAGGAAAGATAGAATATAACGATCCTGATAATGTTACAATAAAGTTTGGAAAAAATGTAGCAGGTTCCGCATATTTTAACTAAAAAGATAAACGATGGCTATAAAATTCTTACATAATATATCTCTAGAAAACCTAGAACTAAAAAACGCAAAACTAGACGTCGTAACATCAGACCCTACATACGTAGGCGCAGATTATGAAGGTAGAGTTATATACAACGCAAATGATAATGCTATCAAATTTCATAATGGTAGCTCATCTAACGGAAGTCAGTGGGTTACATTAGATGGTACAGGTGATATTTCGTCTGTAACTGTTAATGCGGGTGATGGGTTAGAGGTAGAAGCAGGAAGTGCGTCAGCAACAAGCGGAGCTTTTAGTGTAACATTAGGTATAGCAGATATCTCTGGAGTTGCAGGAACTTATGGTTCTGCCACAGCAATTCCAAGGATTACGGTTAATTCTAGAGGCCAAGTAACAGCAGTTACAACAAATTCAGTTTCATCTTATTCAGGATGGAGTATAAGTGACGGAACAACAACAGAAGCTGTTGCTTCTAATGATACCGTAACAGTTTCTCAAAATGACGAAATAGAAGTAGCGGTTTCATCTACAGACACTCTAACTATCGGTCACGCAGACGTTTCAAGAAGTAATACAACTTCAAGTGCTTCTCCAGCTTATGGAGCTACTTTTACAGCAGTAGATAGTGTATCTTCAAACGCAAGAGGTCACGTTACAGGAGTTAACACTAAGACAGTTACATTACCTGCATCAGACAACACAACATATGATTTAAAAGTTGCATCTGGCGCATCTAATACTGCGATATTACAATTAGACGCAAGTTCTGGGGATGATGATGCGGTAACATTTACAGGAGATGATGATGCTATTGCAATTACAGAAGTTACAACAGAAGGCTCAGAAGAAATTATATTTAACCTTAAAGACACTATTGGTGGAGCAAGAACATTTAGCGGGAACGTAATAGTTTCTGGGAATCTTACTGTAAATGGAACAACCACGTCTGTCAATTCAAATGAGGTTAATATAGGTGATAACATCTTAGTACTAAACTCTGATGAGACAGGAACTCCAAGTGCAAATGCAGGGATAGAAATTGAAAGAGGAAGCTCAACTAATGTAAGGTTTATTTGGAATGAAAATACAGACAGGTGGACATTTAGTAACGACGGATCAACATATTACGATATTCCAATTACAGGTGAATACAACCCAATAATTGGAATAGACACAGATATAACAACATCAGGAGCAACAGTTATTGATGATATAACTTTGCAAGATGGTGTAATTACAGCAGCCACTACAAGAACATTAACTCTTGCGGATTTAGGTGGAGCTGATAATTATGTAGGTTGGAATTTAAAATTAGACGGAAGTAATACTACAGGTGGAGCATCTGTAGCAAGTACAGAAGAAGTAGAGTTTTTAAGTACAACCACAGAGCATGGCGGGGTTACAATTACAAACCCAGCTGCTAACGATTTAGAATTTAATGTTGTTCAAGGAACAACAACAAAAAGAGGAGCTCTTGAATTAGCAACAAATACAGAGGCTACTACTGGTACAGATACAGCTAGAGCTGTTACGCCAGCAGGTCTAAAAGCTCATGTAGATACCGCGATAGCAGCAACAGGTTTTGCTGTTGATTTAAATGCAACAGAAGGCTCTGTTGAAAAAACCAGTAACACATATACAGTTACTCATGGTTTAGCTTCTCAGGATCTTATTGTTCAAGTAGTTGATATTTCTGCAGGAACACCTACATTTGATACGGTGCATGTCGATATCACAAGACCAAATACAAGTACCATAACAGTTGCATTTGCTAGTTCAGTAACAGACGATGATTACAGAGTTCTGATACAGAAAGTAATGTAACTTAAATGAGATGGCACAACAATTTTTATCAGGTGTAAAAATAACAGCAGCGGACGAGAATACTTTATATCTCGACACAGGAGCTTCTGGACAACAAACTACAATCTTTTATCAAGTAAATGGTTCTTATAAGTATCAACAAAGAGTTGGGACTAATTGGGAACTGTATAACTATACTACGTCTAATTGGGACTTTCACATAGGAGGGTCAACAGGTTATTTAGCCTTAGGACATAATTCACCTTCAGCCAGACTTCACTTAAGTGGCGATAATTCAACCAAATCAGCAATCAGACAATCAAGAACAGGCGTTGTAATCTGGGATCAAGCAATAGATTCTAGTGGTAGACTACAATGGGGTACTAGAGCTTCAGAAGGAGGTACTAGATCTGTTCATTTTACTTTAGATGATAATAGTAAAGCTGGTGTAGGTATTGCAGCTCCTGATTCAAAACTACATGTAGAACAAGCTGCTGTAACTTTAAATACTACAAATTTAGATGATAGCTCAGTAGTAGGTTTATCTGTTACAATACCTGACGCTACACTTTCAGGCGGTGAGGGTGTTGCTATTGCTTTAGGTATGAATGGTAGGGGAAGATCATATATAGCAACTGAGTTTGATAGTTCGAATAAAGATGCAACTGATTTAGTTTTTTATACTGAAAATGGTGGAACTATTTATGAACGACTTAGAATAGATCAAACAGGTTTTGCAACTTTTGCAGATAATATACTATTAGCAGATGATAAAGAAATACAACTAGGTGCTGCAACTGATTTTAAAATATACCATAATTCAACTACAAATGTAAATCACGTATCTTCTCAATTAGATAGACAATTATCTCTTAATGCTAATACTATTTTATTAACTAATCAAGCTAATAATTCAACTTATTTAAACTTATCAAGTTCAGAGGCAACATTTACAACTGATGTTAGATTACCATCTGGTGGGAAATTATATACTTGGACAGGTCACGATGATAATTACTTAAAATATGATCTATGGCGAGCATCTGCATCAGCAGGTATGACAATACATAATATTTCATCAGAAGGTGAAATATATTTAAAATCTGGAAATGCTTTAGCGCTAACATTAGATTCTTCTCAAGATGCAACTTTTGATGGTAAAGTTGATATAAGAGGAGCTGGTTATCATCAAATACATATAGCGAATACTACTTCAGCAGATACAAATAAACAATCAGGAATTACAACTTCAAATTACGAAGGAAACAATGTAAGCATCTTTCAAACGTTTCAACAAAACAATAACAATACTATTTATTTTGGTAGTGCAGACGGTAGTCATAGAGGTATACAAAATTATAGATTTTATGTAAACACTGACTCTAATGCTACAAGCGGTCATACAGAAGCTTTACATATTGGCAGTGATTTACACTCAAAGTTTAAAGGTATTGTTTCTGTTCCAACAGGTAAAGCATTTAGAATGTATAATGCAGCTGGAAACGGTTGGGCTGAATTAACATTTAATGAAAGTGATAACAAAGTACAATTTAACAGAGGTATTCAACCATCAGGCAATGAACAAGCGGATCAAACATTAGGTATTTCAACTAAAAGATGGCACACGGTATATGCTCACGATGGTAATTTTTCAGGTGATATCTCTAGTCAAACAGCAACTTTTACAAAGTCTAGTGGTGATCATATTACTATTGATGGTAGAGCGTCTGGTAGTTATAATGCTGCTAATATATATTTTAAATCAGGTGATTCGGCTGGTTCTTGGAATGCTTATCGATTAAAATATGTTAAAGACGCAAGTAATGACAGATTAGAATTTATTGATGGCTCAGGTAATCCAAACATATACTTTAATAACGGTGGAGCTGCAACTTTTGCAGGAAATGTAACAGTTTCTGGAGGTACTTTAAATTTAGGCAATGATGTTAGTTTATATGATGATGGTACAAACATATTAAGAACAGATGATATATTACATGCTAACAACAATTTACATGTTGGTGGAGGTGGAATAATATATAATAGAGCAGACACAAATAACTATATAAAATTTAATAGTCCTAATGTACAAATAAAAGGACATCTTCTACCAGATTCTGATGGAGCATATAAACTAGGAGCAGGAAGTGGAACCAATTTAAGATGGGGTGGAATTGAACTTTATAATGGAGCAGATATTATTTGGGCTAATGGAGATGCTAAAATATCAGAAGGAGATGACGATAATTATAGTTTAAACTTTTTCACATATGATAATAGCGCAGCGGAGCTAAGTAAAGCATTACAGCTAAAAGGAGATAATTCAGCTTCATTTGATTCAGGTAAACTTATTATAGACAATGTATCGGATAACGGTAGAATACATGGTACATCTTCAATATTTTTAGGGGGCGTAAGCACTACGTTAGTACAACTTTCTGCTAAATTAATACCCGACGCAGATAGCTCACGTGAGTTAGGACAAAGCAATAGATATTGGAGTCATGGATATATAGATAATATAACAACAACTGGCAATATAAATGTAGATGGTAATGGAGCTACTATATTTGACAACTCAAACAATAACAATGCTTGGTATATAAGAAACGGTGGCACTAACGCTGCTACATTACAATTTGGATTAGGTGATAATCCAGGTGCTAATATTAAACACACTTTTGATGGTAGTGGTAACGTAGAGTTTGCAGGGAAAATTAGAACAACAGAAGATATTGGTAGAGATGACCACAATAGAATAATGTTTTCTACTGATGATAACCTTATATATAGAGTAGCAGATACCCATAGATTTAAAATGATTTCTGATGCTTTTGCACCTTATGTAGATAGCTCTTATGATTTAGGTACATCAAGCTTATACTTTAGACATGGTTATATAGATGCGATTACAACAACTGGCGATGTTATAATTGGAGGTGATTTAGAAGTTTCTGGTATAACAACAACAACGAATGTTGTAAATTTAGATTTAGAAGACAATATAATAGGATTAAATAGAGGTTCTACTTCTAACACTAATGATTCAGGATTAATAATTGAAAGAGGTAGTACAGGAGATAATGCTGCTTTCTTATGGGATGAGGGAGATGATGCTTTTGTGTTTGGAACAACAACAGCAACCCCAGCAGCAACTGGTAATATAACTTATGCCTGGTCACCTATTAAAGCGGGCGATGCTACTTTTGAAGATCAGGTAAATATAAAAAGATCTGGTGTTAATGCTTCCACTTCATTACAACAAACAGGAACTGGTCTTATAGTAAATGCTCCTAACGGTTATCATCCTTTAGTTATAAAACATAATACCACAGAGCAATATAGATTTGCAAATACTGGGTATTTTGGTATTGGTGATTTTTCATCTACTAATCCAGCATTAGCTCTTGATGTAAAAGGTACAACTAACCTAGCTTCTAGGTTTATGTTTACAAAAGATTTGTCTACTGATAAAGTTTTATTTGGTGGTGCTGATCATGATACATTTACTGCTCCTTTTATTGGTTCATCAAGTAACCATACATTTACAATAGCTCAAAATGGCGGTGAAGCTATAAGAATAAATACAGATAAAACTTCACATTTTGCTAGTCATATTTATGGTAAATCGGTAAATAATGAAAGTTCTAAATTATACAAATTTGGCGGTTTATTTTTAACTTGGGATAGTGATAGTTATGGAACAAATCTTAATCACTCAATAACATCTACAGATGACGGAACATATAGTGATAGTATTACTATTAACTCATATGATAAAGTTAGAATTAATATTGATAGTAATAATAATGATTCTGCTTCTACATTTACTGTTGGTCATCATGGAACAGGAAGTTCTGGATATTTATTACACTTAGATGAATCTGGGCATCATACTGTAACTGGATCTTCAAGAGCTCCATTATTTTATGATTCAAATGATACTAATTATTATGTCAATCCTGCAAGTACTAGTAATGTTAATAAATTTAGATTTGGTACAACAAGTGATTTACAAACAGGATCTTCTAAATTAGATGTAGCTGGTATCTCAGCTATGAGAAATAGTTCTGATAGTGCTGCAACTTTATATGTACAAAATCATAGCTCAACAACAAGTACAATACAACCTTATATATACTTAGCTGATAGTGGAGGTAATAGAGGTGGTTTAGGTGTAGAAACTTCTACAGCTATAATGTCTGTAAATGGGCAAGGAGGTCTTAAATTTCAGACAGGAGCGAGTGGTGTAGGTGGAACAGAAGCTATACTTATAGATAGCAGTCAAAACATTAAATTTAACAGTGCTTATATATTCCCTAAAACAATAGGAAGTGCAGGGCAAGTATTAAAAGTACCTTCGTCTGGAACTACTTTAGAATGGGGTACTGCTTCTGGTGGAGGAGATATAGATGGTTCTGGTTCTGCTAATAAATTAGCAATATGGTCAGACGACGATACTTTAACCTCAAATGTTAATATTACAGTTAGTAGTGGTCAATTAAATTTAGGTAATGGTTTACTAGTAGAA
>MDSZ01034818.1_pt1 | contig 14397 bp, 11 predicted proteins | sample 811201 | NCBI WGS metagenome assembly MDSZ01 (sample SAMN05326647, study PRJNA326480) | marine metagenome | isolation source: seawater | place: Indian Ocean: North | collected 2010
TAATATTAATATTTGAGTTAATTTTTAAATTATTTAATAGAATAAAGCGAATATTTATATGAGAATAGAAGAAGAAATAAAGCTAGATTACTCAGATGTACTCTTTAGACCAAAAAGAAGTACTTTAAAAAGTAGAAAAGACGTAGATCTTAACAGAAAGTATACATTTAAATATTCTAAATTGTCTTGGAAAGGTACACCTATAATTGCTTCAAATATGGATGGAGTTGGAGAAATTGGAATTGCCAAGAAATTAACATCTCATAAAGTTATGACGGCTCTAACTAAACAACATACAATAGATCAAATTTCTTTAATTTATAAAAACTCTGATTTCCATAAATCCGTTGCACTTAGCTGTGGAACAAGTAATGATAGTTATAATAGACTTAATAAAATTTTACAAAAATTCCCAAAATTTGAATTTATATGTATTGATGTTGCAAATGGCTATTCAGAAAATTTTAGTCACTTTGTTTCAAATGTCAGAAAGAAATATCCAAAAAAGACACTAATTGCTGGAAATGTTGTTACAGCAGATATGACACAAGAATTAATATTAAGCGGAGCTGATATAGTTAAAGTTGGAATTGGACCAGGCAGTGTATGTACTACAAGAATACAAACTGGAGTTGGGTATCCTCAACTTAGTGCAGTTATGGAATGTGCAGACGCAGCACATGGTCTTGGTGCCCATATCATTGCTGATGGAGGTTGTACATGTCCTGGAGATGTTGCTAAAGGTTTTGGAGCTGGAGCAGACTTTGTTATGCTTGGAGGTATGTTAGCAGGACATAGAGAAGGTGGAGGAGAAATTATTGAAAGAAATGGAAAAAAATATATTGAATTTTATGGTTCGAGTTCTGAAGAGGCCAATGAAAAACATTATGGAGGTTTAGCAAATTACAGATCTTCTGAAGGTAAAAAGGTTGTTATACCTCTTAAAAACTCTTTGGAAAAAACTATTAGGGATATTTTAGGAGGTATTAGAAGTAGTTGTACATATGTTGGAGCCCCATCATTAAAACAATTAAGTAAATGCACAACTTTTGTAAGAGTAAATAATCAATATAATGATACTTTTGGAAAAATATAATTAGTATCCTATTGCCATACCATCTTTTCTTGGATCAGAACCTCCAATAAGAACACCTTCTTTTCTATCAATTTTTATGCATTGACCACCCCCTATACCATCCGGAACAACTGAAATATCATGCCCAACTCTTTTTAATTTTTCAGCAATTTGATTATCTAATGATTTCTCTATTTTAAGTAATCCATCTAATGCAAATGTCCTTGAGAAATCTAATGACTCTTGAACAGTAAAATTATAATCCAAAATATTTTGTAGGACATGTGATTGACCAACTGGCTGATATTGCCCTCCCATAACTCCATAAGATAGAGTTGTTTCATTATCTTGATTTGTAACTAGCCCAGGTATAATCGTATGTAACGGACGTTTATTGCCTTCTATGACGTTTGGATGATTTTTTTCAAGTCGAAAATTAACACCTCTATTTTGTAGAAGAATTCCTGAATTTTTTGTACTTATTCCACTTCCAAATACGTGACATATAGAATTAATAAAAGAAACTGCGTTTAGATCTTTGTCTACGACAGTTAAGTAAATTGTTTCAGGATTGGAGGTTACAAATGCTTTTTTTGATATATAAACTTTTTTCAAATCAATTTTTTTACACAAGTTTTCAATAAAACTTTCGTTAATTATTTCTTCTAAATTAATATTATTATAGTTGGGATCGCCGAGTTTAGTCTCCTTAATTTCATAACAAACTTTAGTTATTTCAGCTTGGAGGTGATATCTTTCAAAGCTTAAAGGATCATATTGACTAACATTTAATTTATCATTCATTGCCATCATTAATAAAACAATTATTCCTGGGCCGTTAAGAGGGCATTGATGTATTTTATTATTTTTATAATTATTAGAAATTGTTGGAGAAAAGATAGTATCTTGAGAGTAAAAATCTTCTAATGTATGTAAACCACCTAATTCATTTAATGTTTCAACCATATCTCTTGTGATTTCACTATTATAAAAACCATCAATGTTATTTTTACTCAGTAATTTTAATGTATTAGCAAGTGGAATATTTTTAAATTTTTCTCCAAATTTGTAAGCTCTATTATTCTTTAAAAAAATGTTTTTACTATTATTATTTTTTCTAAGCTTATCCTCTTTACCTTGCCATGCATATGCTTCAACTTCATGAACTGGGAAGCCATATCTAGCATAATTTTCTGCACCTTTTAAAACTTCTTCAAAATCAAGTTTTCCATATTTTTCATGCATACTGCACCAAGCATGGACAGCACCTGGAATTGTTACTGAGTGAGGACTAGTTAATTCAATTTTTCTTATATTATTATCTATAAAATATTGTAAATTAATTTTTTTTGGAGCTATACCTGATCCATTAACAGCAATAGGATCTTTTCCATTTAATGATATAATTGCAAAACAATCACCTCCTAATCCTGTTGCACTTGGACATACAACAGCTTGGACTGCTGAAGCTGCAATTGATGCATCAACTGCATTGCCTCCTTTTTGTAATATTTTTATAGCTTCTATTGAACTTAAAGGATTTGATGTAGCAACCATGCCATTTTGAGCCAAAACATTGGATCTTCCAGGATAAGAAAATTCTCGCATAATTAAAGTCTGACATTATATGTTTGACAAAACAAATCCTAGAATTTAAAGGCTTTTTTTTATGAAAGTTAAGTGCTCATTAAAAACTGCTAAATTAAGAGATAAGGACTGTAAGCTTGTTAGAAGAAAAGGCAGAGTTTATGTTATAAACAAGAAAAACCCAAGAATGAAAGCACGTCAGGGTTAATTAGTTCTCAGCAATAAATTTTTCAGCTTCCAAAGCAGCCATACAACCCATTCCAGCAGCAGTCACAGCCTGTCTATATACTTTATCCTTAACATCCCCTGCTGCAAAAACACCTTTGATACTAGTTTCTGTACTATCATTTTTAGTAATAATATAATTTTCTTTATCCATATCAAGCTTACCTTTGAATAATGAGGTTGCTGGGTCATGACCAATAGCAATAAATGCTCCATTTGCATCAATGTTTATTTTTGATCCATCTTTTGTATTTTCTAGAACAACCTGTTTTAAAGTTTGGGGATTTTCTTCACCTAAAAAATCAACTACTTTACTATTCCAAATTACTTCAATATTTTTATTTTTAAATAATCTATCTTGAAGAATTTTTTCTGCTCTAAGTTTATCCCTTCTGTGTACAAGTATAACTTTTGAAGCAAATTTTGTTAGAAAAAGAGCTTCTTCAACTGCACTATTTCCACCACCTACAACAATTACTTTTTGATCCTTGAAAAAAAAACCATCACAAGTTGCACATGCTGAAATACCAAATCCCTTAAATTTTTTTTCACTTTCAATATTTAGCCATCTAGCTTGAGCACCTGTTGCTATTATAATTGATTTTGATAAAAATTCTTTTCCAGATTCGGTTTTTGACACGAATGGTTTATTTTCAAAGTTTACAGAGGTAACAATATCATTATGAAATATAGTACCAACATTTAATGCCTGCTTTTTCATTTCTTCCATTAGCCAAGGTCCCTGAATAACATCTCCAAACCCAGGATAATTTTCTACATCAGTGGTAATTGTTAATTGACCTCCTGGTTCCAATCCAGAAACCATATGTGGATTAAGATTTGCTCTGGCGGCATAAATGGCTGCAGTGTATCCAGCTGGACCAGATCCAATGATTAAAACATTATTTTCTATTACTTTCATGTTATGCTTATTCAAATAATTATTTAATTAATATTTTCAACAGGCCAATCAGTCTTAAAAGAAACATAATTTACTTGAATACATCTTCTCTCTTTTTTAATTTCTTTTAATTCAAGTCCATGCCAAGTATCTTCACCAGATGAAAATAAATATCCAGAATTATGAATATATTTGACAGTTTTTACAAGTTTGAAGTCTTTGTTATATAAATCAGTACCCAAATTAGAAGATTCATTATAAGGATTAGCCCAAATCATCATTGTCATCAGTTTCTCAGAAATATCTTTATGTGGCTTGAGCCAAAAACCTTTTTTATCACCTATAATTTCTAATCTAACATATGATTTAGATAAATCTTTATTAATTAAACTTGATATTTTTTTTACCGTTTTTACACTTTGTAATGAATTAATCAGCTTAGTAAGATTTGGAAAATCTAAATGGTTATCTTTCGTAATAAATAATCTAAGTTTACCATCAACTCCGTGACCAGTATAATCTGCAGCTCTAGTTCCATCATATGCTCTTTCACCACTGGGTATTTTGGAATATGCAATTTCATTAAGGGACATTTCGTCTAAACATTCACTAAATTCCCAATGATTGAATGGATAATCCGAATGCATTATATTATCTAGATTCATTAATTCCTTCTATAATTCTTTCTTTTATAATTCCAGCTATTCTTTTACTTTCGTCTAGTTTAGGATATGACCATTCATTTAGATTATCTGTAACTTCAAAATCTCTAGTTATATTAAGTTGATTAAATTCACTATGAAATCTTTCAAATCTTATACTTTTTCTTTTAAAAGGTAATTTAAAAATATAAATTGGTTTTCCAGAAATTGAAGCTTCCGAAATCATTGAAGTCGAATCGGCTGTAATAACAAAATATCTAGAATTATATAAAGCAAATTTGTAGGGGTTTTTACCTTTACCAAGCCACAATTTACCTATCGATTTTAATTCTTTTTCTAATAAACTCTTTATATTAGAATTAGTTCTTCTTGATGTAATTATCAAAAATTGAAGTTCTGGATTTTTGATTTTTAATAGTTTTATTTTTTCACATAAATTTTGACCTTCTTTAATTGTGAAAATGTAGTGATTATTTTCACCTCCAATTATAAATGTAACTAAATTATTAATATTTATATCTAATATTTTTTCTGAATACTTTATGTCTTTAAAATAATGCAATGCACCTACAGAATTTATAACATTTTTTCCTTTAAAATTATCATGATTAGGTGCTACAATGAAATTAAAATTTTTTGCAGATACTTTGGGATCTTGGATATGAATATTAATTATTTTAGGAAATTTTTTTTTGAGATATATTGATAAATAAACACTCTTTCTGCCACAGCTTATTATTATTTCAGGGATATCATAAATTTCAATTTTATTTTTAAATATCCATTTATAAACTGGCAAAATTCCTGGCTTTAATTTATTCCAAGGAAAAATTAAATCAGTTTTTATCTCAGTAATTTCTTTCGTAAATTCAAGCGCCAAACCTCGTGTTTGACTTATCATGCCTTCAGAGCCATCTGTTAATGACCAAATTTTTGGATTATTAATATTCAAACGTATTTTACAGAAATAATTGTGTAACTTTTAATGCCTTTTGGGCTATTAATTTCAACATTGTCATCTTTACTTTTTCCAATTAAGCCTCTTGCTAACGGACTATTAATTGAAAGTTTTTTATTTTCTATATCTGACTCGTATTCTCCAACGATTTGATATATTTGTTTTCTACCATCATCATCATCTTCAATTTCAACAGTAGCTCCAAATTTTATATCTTCTCCAATCATGCTCTTTATATCTATTACTTCTGCTCTACTTATTGTGCTCTCTAAATCTGATATTCTTCCTTCAATCAAACTTTGTTGTTCTTTAGCGTATTGATATTCGGCATTTTCTGATAAATCTCCATGACCTCTAGCTTCAGCAATGGCAGCAATTATATTTGGTCTATCTTCTGATGTTAATTTATTTAACTCTTCTTGAAGCTTAATGTACCCTTCTTGAGTCATCGGAATTTTATTCATGGTTCTATGATGTTTTATTTATTTTTTTAAGTCAACAAATTTAGCTTATTTTTTGTAAACTTTTTATTTTAAAATCATTTTTTTTCATATGTTCAATTGCATCAACAGCCACTTTCGCACCAGCAATGGTTGTATAATATGGAATATTATACATTAAAGAAGTTCTTCTTATACTATAACTATCTCTAACTGAAGATTGAGATTTAGTTGTATTTATAACTAGATCAATTTTGTTTTGACTTAAAGTATCTACAATGTGGGGACTACCCTCTTTAACTTTATTTATCTGTTGAGTTTTTATATTATTATCATTTAAAAGTTTTGCTGTACCTTTTGTTGCAATTAAATCAAAATTTAGATTTTTTAATTTTTGAGCAACTGGAACTATACTTTCCTTATTATTATCATCAATGGAAATAAATACTTTTCCCCTGGAAGGGAGTATGTTTCCACAAGCGATTTGACTTTTTATATAAGATGATAAAAAACTCTCATCAATTCCCATAACTTCTCCAGTTGATTTCATTTCTGGACCTAAAATTAAATCAACACCATCAAATTTATTAAATGGAAAAACTGACTCTTTAACATTATAATTTGATAATTCTCTAATTTCATAATTTTTTAGAGTTTCTTTTAATTTATCACCAGTCATAATTTTTGCTGAAATTTTAGCTATAGGTATACCCCTTGCTTTTGCAACAAATGGAATTGTTCTACTAGCTCTTGGGTTAACTTCCAATACATAAATTTTATTATCCTTAATTGCAAGCTGGGCATTCATTAGTCCAACTACATCAATTTTATCTGCTATATTACTTACCCATTTAATAATTTTATTTTGTGTTTCTTTATCAATTGAGTAAGGAGGAAGCGAACAAGCACTATCACCAGAATGAATACCGGCTTCTTCAATATGTTCCATTATACCTGCTATAAATATTTCGCCGTCTTTGTCTCTAATTAAATCAACATCAATCTCTTTAGCTTTTTCTAAATATTGATCAATGAGTATGATATTATTTGCAGAAACTTCCATTGCTTCTTTTGAAAAAGATTTCAAATTTTCAGAATCATAAGCAATTTGCATTGCTCTTCCTCCTAAAACATATGATGGTCTAACTAATACTGGATAGCCTATATCTTCAGCTTTAATAATAGTTTGTTCAACAGAATTAGCAAATCCATTTTTAGGTTGATTGATTTTTAATTCATTCAATATTTCACTGAACCTATCTCGATCTTCCGCAAGATCAATGGCATTAGTTGAAGTTCCAATAATTTTTATCCCAGCAGACTCTATGTCTTTTGCAATTTTTAGTGGAGTCTGTCCTCCAAATTGAACAAAAGCTCCTAAAACATTTCCATTACTTGATTCCTTTTTATAAATTTCTATTACACTTTCAGCAGATAGTGGCTCAAAATATAGTCTATCAGCAGTATCATAGTCAGTTGAAACCGTTTCAGGATTACAATTAACCATAATTGTTTCAATACCTTTTTCTTTCAATGCATATACTGCATGAACACAACAATAATCAAATTCTATACCTTGCCCAATTCTATTTGGACCACCACCTAGTATTAAAACCTTTTTATTGCTTGTGGGTTTAGCTTCACAAAATTTTGTATTTTCAAATTCCCAATCATAAGTTGAATAAAGATAAGGAGTTTTAGATTTAAATTCACCTGCACATGTATCAACTAATCTATACACTGGATTTATTTCGTGCTTATTTCTAAATTCTCTAACCTCATTTTCTGTAATCCTTAATAATGAAGATATTTTTTTATCAGAAAATCCATTTTTTTTTGCTAATAAAATTAAGTTTTTATCAAGTTCGCTATCAGCTAAGATTTTTTCTAAATTAACAAGATCATAAATTTGTTTAATGAACCATTTATCATATTTTGTAACAGCATGTATTTCTTCAATAGTTTTTCCTTGTCTTAGAGCTTCTCCTACAATTAATAATCGTTGTGAAGATTGTAATTTTAACTCTTCCATTATATTTGAATTAATCTTCATTGCATTTTTAGGTTTGTCTAAACCATAAAGTCCATACTCAAGAGAACAAAAGCCTTTTTGAAGTGATTCATTAAAAGATCTGCCAATACTCATTGCTTCACCTACGGATTTCATTGATGTTGTTAAATAAGAATCTGCTCCAGCAAATTTTTCAAATGTAAATCTTGGAATTTTTGTAACAACATAATCAATAGTTGGTTCAAAACTTGCAGGAGTTGTTGTAGTTATATCATTTTGTAATTCATCCAAAGTGTATCCAATAGCTAGTTTTGCTGCTATCTTTGCTATTGGAAAGCCTGTTGCTTTAGATGCAAGAGCAGATGATCTACTAACTCTTGGGTTCATTTCTATTACATTAATTTCTCCATCAAGTGGATTAATAGCAAACTGAACATTAGATCCACCAGTATCAACACCTATTTTCCTTAAAACTTTTATACTATCGTTTCTCAAAATTTGATATTCTTTGTCAGTTAATGTTAATGATGGTGCTACTGTAATACTATCACCAGTATGAACTCCCATTGGATCTACATTTTCAATTGAACAAACTATTATACAATTATCTTTATTATCTCTTACAACTTCCATTTCAAATTCTTTCCATCCAGAAACAGATTTTTCAACTAATATTTGATTTGTAGGACTAGCATTTAATCCTCTTTCAGAGAGTTCTTTAAATTCAATATCATTATAAGCAACACCTCCTCCAGTACCACCTAAGGTAAAGCTTGGTCTTATTACTAATGGTAATCCTAATTCGAGTTTTACTTCCTCTGCTTTTTTAATATTATCTACAACATAACTTTTAGGACAACGAAGCCCTATTTCTTTCATCGCATCTTTAAATTTTTGTCTATCTTCAGCTAGTTCAATAGCAGTTGGATTTGCTCCAATCATCTTAACGTCATATTTATCCAATATACCACTATTATATAATTCCATTGATACATTTAGTGCAGTCTGACCACCCATAGTAGGTAGCAAGGCATCTGGTTTTTCTATTTTGATAATTTGTTCAACAAAATTTTTAGTTATTGGTTCAATATAAGTATGGTCTGCTAGTTCTGGATCTGTCATTATGGTTGCAGGATTAGAATTTATTAAAATAATCTCATAACCCTCATCTTTCAGAGATTTACAGGCTTGTGCACCAGAATAATCGAATTCACATGCTTGACCAATAACAATAGGCCCAGCACCTACAATCATTATTTTTTTTATATCATTTCTTTTGGGCATATTTATCTATAAGTTTATAAAATTCTGCAAATAAATAGTTACTATCATGAGGGCCAGGCGATGCTTCAGGATGATACTGTACACTAAATACTGGTAGATCCTTATGTTTTAAACCTTCATTTGTTCCATCAAATAATGAGATATGAGTTTCGATAATCTCTTTTGAGAAAGTTTCTCTATCAACTTCAAATCCATGATTTTGAGATGTTATTTCAACAGTATTATTAGTCAAATTTTTCACAGGGTGATTTGATCCTCTATGACCTTGAAACATTTTTCTAGTTTTAGCTCCTAACGCCATACTTAATATTTGATGACCTAAACAAATTCCAAAAATTGGTATTTTAATTTCAATTAATTTTTTTAAAGTATCTATAATATTTTTTCCTGTGGCATAAGGATCACCAGGCCCATTTGATAAAAATATTCCATCTGGTTTAGTCTCTAAAATCTCATCTACACTAGATGATAAATTTAAAATTGTTGGATGTAAATTATGCTCAACTAAATTCCTTAAAATATTATGTTTAATACCAAAATCTAAGCAAGTTACTTTAAATTCTTTATTAGTATGATTGTATTTTTTATTTAGCCATGTTTTTTCATTCCATTTATATTTACTATCTGTTGAAACAACCTTTGCTAAATCTAAGTTTTCTAAACCTGACCAATTACCAATTTCATTTTTGAAATTTTCTAAAGATTGTTGTGACTCTCCAAAATTAACTAATGCAACTTTCTTAGCTCCTTCTAATGCTAATTTTTTTGTTAAATATCTTGTATCTACTCCGTATAAACATGGTAAATTATTTTCAATAAAGTATGAATTAAGATCTTTTTCCCCTCTCCAATTAGAATAATAGTTTATTGGCTGATTAATTATACAACCATCTGCATATATTTTTTTAGACTCCTGGTCCTTAGAGTTTGTCCCAACAATTCCAATATGCGGAAAGGTAAATGTAATTATCTGTTTATTATAAGATGGATCTGTAAGAGCCTCTTGATAGCCTGTCTGGGAGGTATTGAAACAAAGTTCACCTATTACTGCTTTTTTTGCTCCAATTCCATAACCCCACAAAATCTCTCCATTTTCCAATACCAATGCACCAGATTTATGAGCAAGTTGATGGTTTTTTTTTAAGACTTCCATTATTCTTTATGAAGCAAAATGATATTTACTAGGCATTTATACTTATCTAGTCAAGGATTAGTTGAAAATAATAAGAACAATTATATTAGTGTTATATTTAATAAAAATAAAATTAGGAGTGAAAAAATAAATGAATTTAATAAATAAAATTGATGAAAAATATAAGGTATCAATAAAGAAAAAAGACAGCAATTCTATTAATACTTTAAGATTAATTAAAAGCGCTATTACAGATAAGCAGATATCTCTTAGAGGAAAACAGACTGATATGACTGATATGGATATTTTATCATTATTACAATCATTAATTAAGCAAAGAAAAGATTCAATAGAAGCTTTTGAAAAAGCGAATCGAAAAGACTTAATTGATAAGGAACAAGCTGAAATTGATATAATTAGGCAATTTTTACCAGCACAAAAAAACGAGGATGAAACAAAAAAAATCATAGAAAATATCATCAAAGAAGATAATCTTTCTTCAGTTAAAGATATGGGAAAATTAATGAATAAAATTAAGTCTGAATTTCAGGGTGAAATTGATATGGGAATAGCTGGAAAAATAGCAAAGTCTTCTCTGGGAAAATAATGTCTTTTTCCAAAAATGATTTAGATTTAATTAAATCAAAAATTCAACTTTCAAATGAATTACAAAAAAAAACAAAGGTTATTAAAAAAGGGAATGATTTTTGGTGCTGCTGTCCATTTCATGAAGAAAAAACACCATCTTGTAAAATAAATGATGACTTAGGGTCATATTATTGCTTTGGATGTGGGGCAAAAGGAGATATTTTTACAATTTATATCGAATTATATAATTTTTCATTTCCTGATGCAGTTAAAGAACTGGCACAAAGAGTTGGTATAAAAATAACTGAAAATAACTATAAAAAAAATAAAGAAAACGAAATAGTTTACAAGATATTAGAGTTGTCAACTAGTTGGTTTGAAGAAAATTTATTAAATGATCATAATTGTCAATTATATTTAAAAAAAAGATCTATTTCCCAAAATACCATTAAAGTTTTTAAAATAGGTTACTCATTTAATCCTAATTTGTCATTATATGAGTATTTAAAAAAACTAAATTTTACAGATGAAGATATCTTAAAAAGCAATTTAGTAAAAAAAGATAATAATAATAAATTTAGAGATTTTTTTTACAAAAGACTCATATTTCCAATTTCTAACGAGTCTAATAAAATTGTTGGCTTTGGCGGCAGAGTTTTAGATAACTCAAATCCTAAATATATTAATTCTCCAGAAAGCGACTTCTTTAAAAAAAGAAGTATCCTCTATAATCTTAATAATGCAAAAAAAAATATCAGACAAAAAAATAATATTCTTATTTGCGAAGGATATCTGGATGTTATTAGCTTATATGAAAACAATATCAAAACAGCTGTAGCTCCATTAGGTACAGCTCTAACTGAAACGCAATTAACATTATCATGGAAATATGTAAATAAACCAACATTAATGTTTGATGGAGACCCTGCAGGTTTAAGAGCAGGTTATAAGAGTGCTTTAATGGCACTTCCTTATTTATCTCCCAATAAGTACTTACAATTTATAAAACTGCCTAGAGACCATGACCCTGATAGTTTTATAAATAAATATTCATTAGAAAAATTCATTAATATTTTAAAACAACCTTTGCCAATAGTAAATTTTATATTCGAGCAATCATCATCATCTATAGATTTGACTAATGCAGATAATAAAATCTCATATGATAAATACATTGATGATTTAATAGAAACTATTAAAGATAAAAAAATTCAATATTTTTATAAAAATGAATTTAAAAACTTATTTTTTGAAAAACTAAGATCAAAAAATAGAAAAACTTCAACAAATATTAAACCATTAAAAATTGAACCATTGATAGAAAAACAAATAAATTCATTTTTGCTATCATATTTAAATCATGTAAAAATTAGAGATAGACTAAATATATTGTTTTCTAATTATGAAATATTTAATAAGGGTCAGATAGAATTTATTTCATATTTTCAAAATTCAGAAAATAAATTATTACAATTTGAAGATATTATAAAAAATAATCATCCATCTAAAATAACCAATATTCTTGAAAAACTCTCTGAAAACTCTATTTTTGAACTATTTCCCTATGCAAAAACTGTTAACGATTCTGAGGAAACTCTTAATGAAATAGAAGAATCAATAAAAAACTTAAATACAAGGCTTTCAAATTTGAAAAAAATAAATAAAAGCCTAGATGAATTTGAAGAGAGCAACTCAGAGATAAGTTGGGAAGAGCTTCAAAATATTGGAAGTGAAATACATATTGATATTAATGATTAAAATCTAGTTATGAAAAAAACAAAAAACACAAAAAAATCCAAAATTAAAAAAAAGAAAAAAGTCGCAAAAAAAAGTACTTTAAAAAAAACAAAACCAAAAAAAACTCTAAAAAAAAAGACACCCATAAAAAAAACTAAATCTCAAAAAAAATTACCAAAAAGTAAAAAAAATTTAAAAAATATTTCTAAAGAAAAATCAAATGAAGTTAACAAAAAAACTAAAGAGACTAAAACTAAATCTAATTTTGATGAAAAACTAAAAGAAATATTACAGAAATTATTAAATAAATACAAAATTGATGGTATTTATACAAAAAAAATTATCGAAAAAGCAATTCCAAAAAGATTCAGAAATGATGAAAATATTTCTAAATTGGAACTTCTATTTAAAAACAATAAAATAAAAATTTATTCAGATGATGAAGCTGAAGAATTAATGAAACTAGCTAAAAATGAAGAGTCTAAGTCAGATGAAAATTCTGAAGACGAAGAAAAAAAACAAACTGGTAAAACTGATGATCCCGTAAGACTATATTTACGAGATATGGGGGCTGTTGAATTATTAAGTAGAGAAGGAGAAATTGCAATTGCAAAAAGAATTGAAGCAGGAAGAGAAAAAATGATTGGTGCAATATGTGAAAGCCCAATGACAATAAGATCAATTATAAATTGGAAAGATGCAATTAAAGATGGCACAATGTTACTTAGAGATATTGTTGATTTAGAAGCCACTTACGATATGTCTGACATATCAGAAAATAAACTTGAAGATACTCTAAAACTTATTGAAGCTTCAGCTGAAAATAAAGATGATGAAAAAAATAAAAAAGAAAAAACTGATAAAAAGAATGATGAAGATAACGAAAATCAATCGGTTGATGACGATGATGAAGAAGAAAGCCTCAATGTCTCTTTGGCTGCAATGGAAGAAAAGTTAAAACCTAAAGTATTGAAAGATTTTAATGATATTACAAAATTATTTAAAAAATTACAGAAAAATAGTTTAGATTTAATTAATGCAGATAAAAAAGATGTAAAAAATTATAACTCATTAGATAAAAAATACAAAAAGGTTCAGAAAGAAATGGTATCAGCTATGAAAGCTGTTCATTTTAATTCATCTACAATCGAAGCATTGATGGAAGCTCTTTATGAACTTAATAAAAAATTACTTTTAAGGGAAGGAAAAATGTTAAGAATGGCAATAAATGCAGGTGTAAAAAGAGAGCATTTTATTGAACAATATCTTCATTTTAATTTTGAAAAAAACTGGATCCAAACTCTTTTATCGCTAAATAATAAAAGTTGGGAAAAATTTATTAATAGAAATCATATTGAAATTAATAAGTTAATTGAGGAGATTAAAGAAATACAGGATGCATCAGAATTACCTCTTATAGAATTTAGACGAATTGTATCAACAGTTCAGCAAGGTGAAAGATCAGCTAATAGAGCAAAAAAAGAAATGATTGAGTCAAATCTTAGACTGGTAATCTCAATTGCAAAAAAATATACCAATAGAGGATTACAATTTTTAGATCTAATACAAGAAGGCAATATTGGCCTAATGAAAGCTGTTGATAAATTTGAATATAGAAGAGGTTATAAGTTCTCTACTTATGCTACTTGGTGGATTTGCCAAGCCATTACGAGAGCAATCGCAGATCAAAGTAGAACCATAAGATTGCCTGTTCATTTATACGAGACCATCTCCAGAATTAAAAAAACTACTAAAGTCCTTAGCCAAGAATTTGGAAGAAAACCTACTGAAGAAGAA
>MDSZ01239572.1_pt1 | contig 14397 bp, 14 predicted proteins | sample 811201 | NCBI WGS metagenome assembly MDSZ01 (sample SAMN05326647, study PRJNA326480) | marine metagenome | isolation source: seawater | place: Indian Ocean: North | collected 2010
AATTATTTACAGTTTATTAACAGGTAAACCTTTTCTGTTTTTGCAGATCGATGACCCCTTATCCTTTCTATCTGCATCAAAAGGTAAGAGGTTAGCAGGTTAAGCTGCTAAAGCGAGCTTACGGCTCTTAAAACCGACACGCTTTGCAGCGAGACGATTCTTGAAACCAAGGGCTCTAACACGATTTTTAGTCTTGCCATGTACAAGGTTGCACCTTTTTAACGAAGCCAAGTGCATCTCCGACTTGCAGTGCATGAATCCAACATCAGTCGAATCCAGAACACCCCCATAAAATTTTAAAGAACTTATATATATTACAACAATTTACCAAAAAAGCAAAAAGTTTTTTTTAAAACCAATAAAAGGTGTAATATAAAATAATGACATATAAAATAGATTATTTGTTGAAAGGTAAAAAACAAAAAATCAATCATTGCAGATATTATAAAGCATTAAATCCCGAAACAGCAGTAGAAATGTTCAAGGCAACATGTGATTCTGGGTCATTAACAGGAGAAAATGCAGAATTAAAAGCTGTTTATTTTAGAAAAGAAAATAATACTTGGCAAAAGGTTTGAGTTTTGTTGATAATAGATGCGGAGCTTTGCGAACCACCTAGTGAGGTGGTCTTGTTTAGAGACATTACATTGTACTCGAATTGCCTTCTTGGTCAAAAAGTTCTATTAGAGTGCGATAAAGAATATAGGGATTTTTATTACAAATGGCTGAAGAATAGATGTGCATTCGATTATGTATATGATTTTGTAAAACCAAAATCAGAATACGGAATATCTATAAGAACAAAAAAGGAAATAGCAAATATACAAATAGAATCTATAAATTATAGTAATCTAAATGATATAATTAGAAGATTATCTATACTCTGCTCTCAATAACCTCCAACGATCAGAATCAATAGGCTTGCTGCCTTTATTTATAGCAAAAAGCATTTCTACAATTTCATCTATACTATTGTAAATGTATTTATGAGGTAACATTCCAAGCATCCATAAAGGAGTCTTTGCTTTCCCCCCTTCCATACTTATAAAGATAGGCTTCTTCATACGGACTGCCGTAACGATCTCCTCCGCACTACCCCAAGAAGCAACTTCGGGAACAAGATGTGCTATGATAAAATCTGATCTATCAACTAAATTAAGATCATAAGATCTTACTGTTTTCATTCTATCAGAAACTCTATCGTACTGCTTTGTCTTCATCCATATTTCCATCTCTTGCCTAGAGGCTTCATCTTCTTCAACATCCTTTACGAATGGTTTTTTATAAGGATCAAAACAAGTAACCCCTAAAGGTTCAAGACTTTTAGTCACTTCAGCCCTCCAATCCCTTCCGCTTTTATATTGCATATGACCCACTAAATAAGTCTTTGTTTTTTTTAAAAGATTCATTGGGGGGAGGTTTATTGTAACAGACAATTAATTTTTTAAAATTTTTAAAAATTCTCTAGCATACTTGGGGGGTATGTCTGTATAGTCAGTCCAAGACGAAGGGTCAATCGAAGAAGGAACCTTAAAGACTTCATCTCGATGCCAACCCCTTAACGTATTTATAAATGAATCAAAGTTAGAGATGCCACATGAGACAGCCTCGTTTTTCAGTATACCTTGTGGAGACAAGGAGTCTGAGCCAAATTTTACAGGCTGAAGAGAGTCTGATTTATCTATCTCATCATCGCCCACAATATGAACATTAAGAAAATTCCTAACAGCTCTTACAAAAGCTCTATTGCAAGCGATAGTTTCTAAGAACTTAGTGGCAAAGCTACTTGTATTATTTAAGGTAGCATTAGCCATGTCTTCAAAATGAACAACTTCAGATCCAGTCTCATAGTTAGGTATAAAACTTATCGCACATGTAACAGCAACATGATCTTGCTCGCATTTTAAAATATTATAAGACACATCAGAAAAACCTCTTAACCTTGCAAGCTCTTTAATTCCACTTAGCTTAATTAAAAGCTGATGGTCTTTTAATCCTTCAATAGATCGAGGCACACTTTTTTTTCTTGACTCAAACCAGCCTTTATTTGGAAAAAGGTGCTCTTCTTTTATCATTGATCTCCAATCAACAGAACCATCTTCATTAAAAATGTAATCTACATTTTCTAGTAATCCGTTATCATCTCTTTTGTATAAATCTGGACCAACTCCAGAGCCTTTGATTTTTCTTTTTATTTTTACAACAGCTTCTTTCATTGAAGCTTCAATGTCTTTACTTATTTTTACTTCCATCGTTTTCTTTTGTTGAGTATATATTCATAAAGTCAATATCTTCCCAAAAATCAGAAGTATCTATAAGCTCTTGCAAACCAGGCTTGATTTCTTTACCTGTAACCCAGTGAGCTTTGCTTGCATAATTTTTTCCTTTAGATACTAATATTTTGGATGAATTAACTAAGTTAGTATAACTCGGATCGATGGAAAAATCAACGTCTTTTTTTGTTGACTTGGGGTAATACTCAACAACCTCGTCAATAAGATTCAATCTAGTCTCAGAAAGAATATTTTCTTTACTTACAAAGATTTCATAAGCAATATTTAGATCATTGAGATTTTTTATGAAACTCTCTTCTATTCCAGAATCTGCGTTTACAGAAATTCTAGAAACCGAACCTCTTATTGCATGAAGAAGTTGTGGGGAGAAGGACTTGTCTGTTATTATTCCTAGTTTTCTGCCTTGAGAAAATTGAAAAACATTTTGTTCGTTAAAAGTTAAATCTGCACGTAGGTTAATCAAGGAGCCTTTCAAGAAATTAGGATCAGGGGAAAAATCAGGAACTACCTCTATTGTTTTTACGTTACAAAGCTTTCCAGAAAAAACATGTTCTAGTCTACCTAGTTCATTTTTTATATCAAGAGAATCTAGGACATTTTTAGCTATCAAACAAGGCGAAATACGATCTATAGTTTTATGGATATCATTCGCTGAATAAGTTGGTACTTTTCCTTTTTGATCTGCATCTATAAACTTGTCAAATTTATTTTTCTTAAAAGGAAAAAGTTTAGAATCAAAAGAAGAAAAAAGGCAAACTTGTTTTACATTGAAATGATAAGAGGTTAAGGAAAGAGTTTTTTCCGAACCTAAATGAAGTAGAGATTTACTAATGATATAAGAATCTTGATTAAAACCTTTCCCTCTGTGGTCAATAACACCAGTTATTTCTGGGCTTTTGGGGTGACCTAATCTTAAGATTTTTATGCCCTCTTTATCCAAAAAGGGTTTGATAAAGTCAATAACTTCCTGCCAATTTTTATAATCTAATGCTTGGCTCAATGGCGAAGCTTCAAAAGTTATATATTTATCATGGGCGATAGGAAAGAAGCACTCGTTAAAAAAGGGTTTTCCGACCTTAAGAGCTGAATGCAAGCTAAATCTTTCAAGTTTATTCATAAATGGAAAAAGATTTATTATCTATAGATATGTAATTAGATAAAACATTGTTGAAATTGTAGACAGCATCAAAATAATTATCTTTCAATCCCGCACCAAGCATTACCTTCTCATCATTCATCTCTGGCTGAAAATTAATAACCTTAAATATGTTTGGATTTGCGGATACCATTTGAAAAAACTTAGGATCTGTTGCAAAGAAAATATCAAAGTCGGGGTTTTTATCTTTAAAGTCATCTAATAGCGATGTTACTAGCAGAACATCTTCTGGTTCAGTATTTATACAAAACAAAGCCTTCTTCTTGTTTGAAGACTTTAGGATAGTATTAAAATCAACAGGGTTAGACGATTCATCGGAGTCAATTTTTGCATTTTCTTGAACGGCAACTGACTTAAAATAATCTAAAACAGATTTTCTAGTAGCTCCGTTTTTTAGCGACTGCATCCAATATTTATGCCCCTCATCATTACTATCTAAATCAACCTTAAGAACCCCTTTGTATATATCGATAAGCCATGAAGAGTCATCTTCTATGTCTGGAGGGTTGTAGTTTTCGTCTCTTTTGTCTTGTTTGAATTCAAAATCATAATCGACCTCTGGGAGAGCATCCAATATATCTTCTAGTTTTTTGCCAACAACTTCGATTGAATAATTATCTATTACAAATTCTCGTGCCTTTTTTCCAATAGACCTTCTTTTTAGTAAATCCATTTTGAAAACCTTTTTAAGGTTTTTAGCTATACTGGAGGCGTATGTGCTGGCTTTTATAAATTGGGTTCCTGGCTCTCTGTACTCTGACCAATCCAAGGGCAAGCCTCCGCTCTCTGGTGTACAACAATCTTCGCCACAAGAATAATTAGTAACCAAAGTTATTAACTCACAAAGCTTGGCTTCTTGGATAGGAATCTCTTGCCCTCCAGATGTAAAAGGATGACAATAAACATCCATTAAATTATATACTTCATTTAGCTGAGACTCGTTCACTCCCGCAGTTATAGAAACTGTATTTTGTGATTTTTCTGATTTACAAAATGGGCATGTGAGGTTTTGTCCAGAAAAAGGTTTTACTTCATAATTTTTGCATTTAGAACAGTAATATGTGCAAAGAATGTCGGATGGGTCAATACCCTTTTCTTCTATCAAGGATTGTATATTCCAACCTTCTGCAAAATTAGTATGAAGTAGTAATTTTGCTTTGCTTTTCGGGAATTCTTTTTTAAAAAGCTTGAAGCCTTCTATTAAATTTGGAACACTTTTCCTGAGTTGATTTCTAAAAACAAAACCTATAACAAAAGACTCTGGATCAATTTTAAATCTAGACCTTAAAGAGTTTTTTGCTTGATCCCCTAAGTTAGAAAAGTTTTTTGTGTCAACGGCTCCGTGTAGGGTTTTTATATGATCAAACCCATGATCTTTCTTCATTGATTTTTCTGCAAAACTAGCCCAAACATAATAATTTTTTATTTTAGATGCAGACTTTACCGCATCAGGTAAAATTGGCAAGCTGTCCAAAGTGGTCCATGCCATGCAATTTATTTTATTCCACCAAGGTTTTTTGGTTAAAGGCGATATGCCCCATATGTCTTCAACACCTAAATAAATGTCTGGCTTCTCTTGTTTTACTATCTTATCAATATTAAGAAAGCCATACTGCGCACTACGAGCTAAATTCGGATCTTTATTTATTCTGTCTATAGTACCTTGATCTTCGGGTACTCCACCAATAGCCTTCCATGGTAACTTTTGTAAGTCTTTGTGGTTTTCTGCCACACCATTACTAACCTCAATTAAATCATACTTACCAGTTGATTGAAGGTGCTTTAGTATATTTTTTGCATTTTTTCCAAAACCACTTAAAATTTTAGAAAAATTACTATGATATAAAACTTTTTTTTTGCCCATTAGAACGGTACATCTTCGAACTCTTCAGAAGTTTCTTCTTCTTTGCTTTTAGTTTTCTGCGGATTACCTTTAGAGGCAGCATAACTATTTGCCGATTGCTGTATCTTGTACTCCAAAGAATCTCTTATGAAGATTTCAAAAAGATTTTTAACGACTTCCACTTCGCCTGGATCTAGAGCAATCTTAATAGAGTTACCCTTTCCTTTTGAAAGTGTAATACCAAAAGCTGGAATATTGATAAAATCTTCATCGTATGTTTTTGAAGAAGGATTGTATTTAGAAATTTTTGTGGATTTATCCCATGGAGTAAATTTAATTGTCGTGCTATTACCATCAAAGGAATGAAAAGCAGTATACTCATATCTAGTATTAAACGCACTAACGAAAGAACCAGCTTCAATTTCACTTATTTTTACGTTAATTGTTTTTTGTGGGTTCTTGGCATTCCCAGAAAAGGAACCAGTCTTCTTGGAGTCATCCCATGAAAATTGAGATATTGCGCTGATGTAAAAAACAGGAGCACCACTTTTAGCATCAGTTGATTTCTGAAAAGTAAAAGCTGATCCAGTGTTTTTGCTATTAGGTTTGTATATTTGTAGTGACATTTTAATTTATTTCGTAAAGTTTGTCTAGAATAATGTGTTCATACTTCTTTTGCAAGTTAAATTGGGCTTCATCTCCCCCATCTATTTCTGAGGCTTCTTCTTCGAACTTAAGTCGCAAATCTTTTGCTCCAGAAAAAAAACACTCCTTACCCTCGAAGAAGTTGCTTAATTGTTCCTTGTATTCCTCTGGAGCAATGTTTGCACTAGGTTTTAAACCATTTTCCTTGATGTAAGCTTCAACCTCTTCACGGGAATCAAAAAGAAATTCACTTAGTGGCTCTGCATATTTAGGAACCAATACAAGCTGAACGAGTTTGTTGGTTCCTTTTTGGGTTACTGTACTTATTTTTGAATCTAAAAAGCCAGTGACATCCTTATCTTTAAGGTAATTAATCAAGCTTTCCACATCATTATGAATCTCCCACTCTCTAGCAATATACTGACCGTCAATTGAATTATATTCAACAATTCGATCATTCAAGATTGTTAGTTGATACTTTGCAGTTTCAATATTTTCTGTTTCTTCAGTCATTGATGTCTTCTTTGTTTATTTTAAGTGTTCCTGTTTTGTTGCTTATAATCCATCTGGATGCTATGTTTTCAACTTTTTTTTGCAATATTCTTTTTACTGGTCTTGCTCCTAGCTCCTCTTTATAAGCAAGGTCTGTCATATAATCTATAGCATCTTCGGATATAATCAATTTTATCTTACTTTGTTTTAGTTTTAATTGCAAGTTGTTTATTTTTAATTGTAAAACATTTTTCAACTCGCCCTTGTCGAAATCATTAAAAACTACAACCTCGTCTAGGCGATTTATTAGTTCTGGAGTTAATGTTTTTTCAGCCTCTTCTCTGATTTTTAATCTTACTCCTTCTGCACTTGATGTCTGACTGAAGCCAAACGAGCCACCCTTTGATAAATTAAGAGCGCCGATATTTCCAGTCATTATAACAATACAATTACTGAAATCAGAAAGTCTTCCGAAGTTATCGGTAAGTCTACCCTCTTCAAGTAATTGAAGTAATATATTTAGGACTTCAGGGTGCGCTTTTTCAACCTCATCAAAAAGTAAAACCGAATAAGGTTTTAATTTTATCTTGTCTGTTAATTGTCCTCCATCATCATAGCCAACATACCCAGGAGCTGAACCTATGAGTCTTGATATATTTATCTTTTCCGAATACTCAGACATATCTATATGTATCAAATTGTCCTCGCTACCAAAATATTCTTTAGCGATTGTTTTTGCTAGATATGTTTTTCCAACCCCCGTTCTACCTAAAAACAAAAAAGAACCCATTGGTTTATTTTCTTCAGATAGACCGCTTTTTGATCTGATTAAACAATCTGAGATTGTTGATATCGCTTGTTCCTGAGAAAAAACTGTCTCATTTAAAGATTTACTTAAATTCATAAGCTTCTCGGAATCTTTTTGAGTTAAGTTTCCTACAGGGATTCCTGTTCTGGAAGAGATTACATCAAAAATATCCTCTTTAGTGACAAAGAATTTAGTCTTTTCATACTTACTAGCCCATTTATCTAAAATAGATTTATATTTTTCTATTAATTTATCCTGCTTCATTGAGAATTTATTGTTTGCAATTTTTGCATTATCTTCCTCAAGCATTAAGGACTCTATTTGTTGCTCTAAGTTTTTTGCAGACTGAGGTTTTGTAAAATTTTTCATTTTAACTTTTGCTCCTGCTTGGTCTATTATGTCTATAGCTTTATCTGGGAGCTGTCGGTCTGGTATATATCTAACTGACATATCAACAGCTAGTTTTATGGCATTTTTTCTATAACACACATGATGAAATTTTTCGTACTGTTCAATAATCCCATTAATGATTTTATAGGTTTGAGTTTGGGAGGGTTGGTTTATTTCTATCCTTTCAAACCTTCTCTCTAAGGCAGAATCTTTTGTGGTAAATTTCTTGTATTCCTTGGGGGTAGTTGCCCCGATACACTTTATTCTATTTCTAGCTAATGCTGGTTTTAGTATGTTTGCGGCATCCATGCTTCCTTCCGCAGCGCCAGCACCTATTATAGTATGTATTTCGTCTATAAATAAAATAATATTTGGAGTTGACTCCACTTCTTGAATTATACCTTTTATTCTTTCTTCAAATTGACCTCTATACTTTGTGCCAGCAATCATACTAGCTAAATCTATCTCATAAATAATTTTATTAGACAAGAAACTAGTACAAGTACCGCTTACTATTGATTGAGCCAGCCCTTCCACTAAAGAGGTTTTTCCAGTGCCTGGAGGTCCAACTAATATAGGATTGTTTTTATTTCTCCTGCATAATATTTCGGATATTTTTTCTATCTCTTCTTCTTTACTTATTACTTTATCAAAAGCACCTTGCTGCGCTAATATATTATAATTCTTAGCATAAAGCTCTAGGTTTGTTGAGCTAGATGAATCTTTTGTTTGAGGTGTAGCCTCGAAATTCTTTGGGATTCTATTCTGCTTCCACTCCCCCGTGGCGAAAAAGTTTCTTAACTTCTTAACCGCTTTCTTTAAGTCAACATCAAAAGTTTGCAGGAAATCAGGAAGAGGTGAACGTTCGAAGATAAGCAAAACATAAAATAAATGTTCAACTCCTATGTAGTTGTGATCTAATTCTTTAGAAAAATCTTTAGCTAGACTAAAAACCTTTTTAAAGTCGGCACAAAAATCTTTTGGATTTTTATCGGCAGCAGCAGTCTCTTCGAATTCATTATCAATTTCATTATATACAAAAACCTTAAAATCTTCTAGTGGTATATTTAAATCTTGGAAGAAATTAATTATAGTTGATTGGTCTGTATCTAAAATAGAATAAAGGAGATGATTCAAACAAACATTTGTAGAATTCAAATGTAAGGAAGTCTCTCTGGACAGATTTATTATTTTTTGAACCCTAGGTGTTAAATTAAACTTATTCATTTATCTTAAATCGGATAGTTTCATATAAATTTTTTCATCTACAATAGAAAGTTCTTCAAGGAAGATAATATCCTCCCCTTTGGAACCTAAAAATATAACTATATTTGTTTTTTCTGGCATTTTAGATTTATTTTTAAATTTAGTAAAATTTTTAAATCTACCATCAACTAGTATGGCATCATATCTTCCGTACTCATCGCTCAATGTTAGTTTTAAGTAATCATTTCCATTTTTACTTTTTCTGGAAAAAGAATCTTCGACCACAGCTATGCATTTTATCATGTCACCTTGACTTGCCGAATAAACATCCAACGAGTTTTTTAAATTCTTATTTTTTCCAAAACAACTTCGAAGTTCATTGCTGTAACTAAAGCCCAACAAACTTTTTTCAAAATACCAATTTGCAAAATCTTCGTATTTTTTATTTTGCTCATATATTTTTTTATACGACTGGTATTTCTTTTTTAGGGTTTCAAATCTCGAAGGTTTAATTATAGGCTTCCCATCGTCCCCGATTTTCTGTTGTTTTACAGCGACATCAATAGAGCTTAATATATCAAAATTATATTCCTCCCCAATCGATGTAAAATTTCTTTTTTCTCTGTCTGTTAAAAGGTTGAAGACTTGAGCCTCAAGAACTAACCTGGGTCTATTGGTTTTGAAAGAAGATAAAGCCCCTGCTTGTATTAGTGCAGAGAGGACTCCTATGTTTAATCCAGAATCTTTAGCCGACATAAATGTTTCGTATTTATTGGGCTGATTAGAAGACCTGAAATCTTTTAAGTAAGATAAAGATTTTTCGCTTATACCTTTTATACTATTTAATCCAAATCTAATGTTTTTTCCTTCTTTAGAAAAATCCATATCAGATAGAGCTAGATCTGGCGGAAGCAACTCTATCCCGAAAAAAGATAGTTCTTGGCTTATTTTGCTTATCTCCTCTTGTGGGCTAGGTTCATATTTAGTCATCCTCAACAAACTTAAGAAGAAATCTTGAGGGAAGTTGAATTTTAAATAACACGTCCAAGCCGCTAAAAAAGAATAAGATATTGAGTGACTTTTATTAAACGAATAATTAGCACTATCTTCAGCCACTTTCCATAAAATATCAGATACGGATTGATCCAGACCTTTTTCTTTTGTTTTTTTATCTATCTTTTTCTTCCATTTTGGCATTTGATCTACTTTTTTCTTTCCAACTATACGTCTTAGCTGCTCAGATTCCTCTAAACTAAAACCAACCTTAACAGCCATTTTCATCAACTGCTCTTGATAAAGAGGTATTCCACCTGTATAGCCCAAGACATCATCAAAGAAAGAATGAACACTCTGAGATTCGCCAGTTTCCGAATATCTTTTATAGTGGTCAACAAAGTCCATAGCCCCTGGTCTTGCTATGGCAATTACAGCGCTAAGCTCCTCTAGATTCTTTGGTTTTATTTTTTTACAAACCATATAATTAGCACTAGCTTCTATTTGAAACAAGCCATGGGGATTTTCTAAATTTGATAGATGAGAAAATATTTTATCAGAAGATAAGTCTATATTATCAGGTTCTATTTTAAGAGATTGACAAGTATGATGTATTGCAGATAAGGTTCTTAAACCCAATATATCAAACTTTACCATTAACTCAGATACCCAATTCATATCATAACCACTAACAAGAGAACCGTCATTAGTTTTTTGAAGAGGGCATATCTCTGAAATTTTATCATAAGATATTGCAATGCCAGAAGGATGCACTCCAGCATTTTTCTTTAAACCTTCTATCTTTAGACAAATGTTATATATAAATTCGTTCTTCTTTGCGAAATCTTTAAATTTTTCGCTTTCATCAATTGCTTTGTCAAGCTTCATTACTACCCCATACTCTTTGGGTATCATGTCGCTAATTACATTAACTTCTTGCTCAGACATTTGACCAGCAATCTTCCCGCATTCTTTAACACAAAGTTTACCACTAAGAGTATTTAGTGTTAAAATTTTTGCAGTCCTTGATGGGTATTTTCTTTCTATGTAATCAATAACTTTTTGTCTATGCTCATAGGCTATATCATTATCTATATCAGCAAGCAAGCTTCCATCTAAATAAGTAACTCCATCTTTCTCTGTTTTTTTAGCTCTACTTTTTGATACAAATCTTTCAAAAAAAAGTTCATATTTAATTGGGTCTACTTTTGTTACGCCTATTAAAAATAAGACTAAAGATCCAGCTGCTGAACCCCTGCCTGGACCAGTTGGAATGCTTTCGCTGTGGCAATAATTTATTATATCCCAATTAAGTAAAATGTAATCTACAAACCCAAGGGATTTTAATGTCTTAAGTTCTGAATCTAATCTTTCTGAGTAAAGTTTATTATTTTGATCTATATTTTTCTGACTTAACCCTTCTTTACATAATCTTTTTAAAAAATCAAAATTAGATATTGATTTCGGTTTTATTTTTAAACCATTATAATACTTGTCTTCTATTACAATTTCTGGCAATCGAACTCCTGGCGGAATACACCCTTCATATGAAGAAAAGTTTTCATAAAATTGACTGTCTAAATTTCTAACTGCCATAATATTTTATGTAATACTTCAAAGGTTTTTTCGACATCATAAAGGGCTTCATGCAACTTTCTATCGTTGAAATCTATTGAGTAATCTTTGCATAGTTGTTTTAAGTTAGTTTTTATACCTCTTGTTCTTAAATGGTGAAGTTTATATTGATAGCTTATTATACTATCATTTTTAGAGAAAGCAATATCATTTTTTATACCTCTAGCCAAACAATTTGTATCTAAAATTCTATCCATATAAGAATAGTCCGATTTCAAGCCAAGCAATGCTCTATGTATGTTATGCATATAGACATCAAAACCAAGAATGTTATGACCTACGACTAAGTAATCTTTGTTGTATAAATATTTTTCAAATTCATCTAAACATTTTTTTGAATCTTGCTTTAGTTTGTCATATTTAGATCTAGAAAATTGAGTTATTCTCTCCGCCTCTTTAGACATTTTTAAATCATCCCAACTTAAGTAGAAGTCATACTTGTTTGTAATCTTGCTCCCCTCTGCAATGATGAACCCTAGCTGCCAAGGTTTATTGTTATATTGATTAAGATTTAAATTACATGTTTCATAATCAAATATTAAATACTTTTGATTTTTTTTAAACCTTAATAATTCCTCATTCATCTTTTTCTTTATTAAAAGTTCTTTTTAAGTCTTCTATTAGATTAACCTTACTCCCCTTTGGAAGTTTTTGATACTCTTTTTTAAGCCTTCTAAGCATTCTTTTGTGTTCTTTTATGCTGGGATCGTAATTAATTATCTTTTTTATTTCTGATATTTTCTGCTTATTCATACTTCTACATACATTACATTGTTATTTTTAAAAATCTCAAGGTCTTCACCTCCTGCATAAGATATGGCGCTTTGTAAGTCTTGTGTTATTTCAGCCAATTTTCGACCAAAGGTCATATTGCTAGATGGAATATTGGTTAGTTTACCCTCAACATTATTACTATGTCCTTTATTTTCTGCACTAGCAGAGCCGAAGTAAGCTTTGTGGGGGACATTATTTACGATACTAGACGCTGCTGGGCTGTCAGTACAAGAAGCAAACATTCCTCCAGCCATAGCCATAGTAGCTCCTGCTACAAGAGCTTTAGCTATATCGCCATTATGCTTTATACCCCCATCAGCAATAACTGGAATCGCTTTCCCGTCATCTCCAAATTCTCCAGAATAAATATTAGAGCATTTTTTAACGCAACTAAACATAGGCATTGTGAAACCAGTTTTATATTTAGTTGTGCATGGTGAGCCTTGACCAATTCCAATTTTTACAGCATCTGCTCCCCAGTTAGACAAGTCTTTGACCGCCTCTGGGGTTGCAACATTACCCGCAATAATTTTAGTATCAGGCAGAAATTTCTTTATAGCCTCAATCATAATTTTCATTCTCTTGCAGTGTCCGTGCGCAATATCAATTGTTATATAATCAACTCTATTATTTAATTTGGAGATAGCTACTATATCTTTTTTGTCGGGCATTTGAACTCCTACACTAACCGATATGACGCTCCAGTCTTCGCTGTTCATTTGGGAGACTACTTCCTTAAGGCTTTTGCCAAACCTATGCATGATATAAAAATATCCATCTTCGCTCATATTTCTAGCTAAATCCATATCTATAACAGACTTCATATTCGCAGGAATAATTGGTAGCATAAACTTTGTTCCCAAGAAATCAACGCTTGGGTCAGCATCAGCCCTGCTGTAAAGCTCACTATAATTTGGAACTAAATCTATATCTGAATATTTTAAGTATCGCATAATTCTAAATAACTTTCAAAACAAAACTCATCGCTAGAACAATGATTTAAATTAGGGGATTCTAAACTAAGGGATCTTGTGGCAGGACCTCGATTGCACAAACATTTATAAGTTTGAAAGGCGGGAAAATCTGATTTTTTATTATAATAAATGCTTTTTGAATTATTTATTTTTAATTTATTAGCATTGCAATACTCAAGAACATGAGATTTTATTAATTCATCAAAGGGAAGATTATTTGATTCTATAAAAAAAGTAGGCTGAGCGAAAGAAAAATCAGGAATGCATTCGCTAAAATACATAATGTTATTAAATATAAAAGAATCGTAAAATGGTATAGCTAAAAAAAGATTAGCACTCCAAAGTTTTTTTAAATTTTTATAATCTATAAAACCTCCCCCCTCCACTTGGCAATGACTATAAATTTTATTCAAAGATTTGCATCCAAGTTCATTTTTGGCAAAAACTATGACTTTGTGAGATGTCTTGGGGTCTGAATTTTCAGCTATATGTATCTTGATTCCATATATCAAGTCAATACCTAGCTCTTTGCAATTAGTGAAAGCTTCCATGAATCCAATCATAGAGTCCTCAACTAGTACTAATCGAGAAAGGTTGTTTTCAGATAAGATATTAAAAATACTAGAGTCTGGCTTTTCAGAAACTGATTTTAAATCCAAGCGAAGTATACTCTTTCCTATGGAAAAGTCAGACTTAAACAATGGTAACATGCATATATCATAGCATGAAACCTGTATAAAAGTCAAGCCTCTTTGTCAAAATGAATATTTGGAACGATTATTTTTTCCAAATATTGGTATCCATCCTTCTCGGTGTAGACATCTTTCACGATAGCAGCCCTATGCTCTAGGATTAATTTTTCTCTCTCCTGCTGTGTGTGAGATGCAAATTCTTTATGACCGATCATTCCTGTGTAGCAATCTGGTTTGCCTGAGCAAACCCATCTATAGAACCATAAAAGCTGGTCTGGGTTGTAACGGTTGCCCTTGATAGCCTTTATAATTTCATCTCTCTGCTTTAACCACTGCTTCGAGTCAGGTTTTGGTTTAGGCTCTGGCTTGGGTTCTGGCTTGGGCTCAGGTTTAGGTTCTGGTTTAGGTTCTGGTTTAGGTTCTGGCTTGGGCTTTGGTTTAGGTTCAGGTTTTGGCTTGGGCTCTGGCTTGGGCTCAGGTTTAGGTTTAGGTTCA
>MDSZ01261937.1_pt1 | contig 14397 bp, 9 predicted proteins | sample 811201 | NCBI WGS metagenome assembly MDSZ01 (sample SAMN05326647, study PRJNA326480) | marine metagenome | isolation source: seawater | place: Indian Ocean: North | collected 2010
CCTAAATCTATCGCGTCTACCAATTCCGCCACCCGGGCAACATATTATTTTTTATAGAAAGTTAGTCATGAATACAATTCTAATTTTCATTTGTTGCTAGGTAATACATTAAAATCAGGACTTGCTTCCTTTTACCTCCTTAACATACTCGAAATTTATGATTTCAACCTGTTTATCCGTTTGCCGTCAAGGTTGGTTGGGTGTTCCGATATTTTTAATTGGAATTGCCACCCTTGCATTTAGTCAACTTGCCCAAGAAACTGAACCTAGCCTATCTCCAGAAGAAAAAGCTGATTTGGTGGAAAAGACTTTTTCCGATCTTTCGACCCGATTGAGTGGTTTACGTGATGCACAAAAAGGAGCCCAAATTGAATCTTTAAGAAGTACTATTAAGGGCAATCTTGATCAATTAATTTCAGTTCATGGTAATTCGGATCCGAAGGTTACAGAACTTCAAGCGAAATTTGGTGGTGTTGATGAAAAATGGATCAGTCGTTCAAAGGAAGTTAGTCTGCAGTTAAATTCAGTTTCTGACCGTTTGGGAGAAGCCAAATTAATTCTAAATGATTTGAAAGAAAATTTTGCTGGTCGTATGGATGAGGCAGTTCCTGCTTTGAATGTTTTGCATGAGAATTTAAAACGATCAAAGACTGAAATGGATGCTCTTACAAGCCTTTCTGACAGTTTAATCGGTGATGTAACCAGATCATACGGTGAAGTTGAGTCAGAAAGTGGTATGTTGGCACAAAAAGCTATCCCGAATGCTCCATCCATTGGGAAAGGTGGTGCTTCTTTCTCAACAAAAGCCGAAGAAATTTCAAGAGCGATCAACTCAACTGAAGCAATTCCATTAGATGGAGCGAGTCGTTTTGCTCCTTCTATAAGCACTGATGCTGGCGTAGTTAGTAAAAATAAACCCGAGAATACGAATGCTGAATCATCCGAGATAATAAACAAATTAAGATCTGAACTTGCTGCTTCGAAATCAGTTCAAAGTGAACTTTCTGCAGATACTGCCGATTTGCAGGGAGATCTAAGAAAAGCATATCGTGAAATTGTATCTTTGCAGACAAGTCTGCAAGAAACTCAGATGCTAGCTAAAGAATTGCAGGATTCGAAAAATTCTCTTTGGAATACAGATAATGGAGAAAGACCAACTGCTCAGGCAGTTAGCAGCAGAATAAATAGATTAGAGAGCGATCTACAAGCTGCGAGGGAAGATCTTCGTTCTTCTAGACAGAGCTTGCTTGTTGAGCAAGAGCGTTCCAACGCTATGTTGCGTTCCGTAACTAATGAACTTGAGAGAACGAGAGCAGCGCTTGACACTGCTCGTAGTGCTACTATGTCTTCGGGTGCTGATGCCATGAGGTTAGAAGCTTTGGAAAGGGAACTTAATGAGGCTAGGAGAGCACTGCAAATGGCCCAAATGGCTCCCATGGACTCTACGAAAGAGTCTTATCTTACTTTGCAAAATGAACTCAGGAAAGCATTGGGTGAAATAACTAGAATGCAGGTAGAGTTAAATGAGAAAGATGAATTGGAAGCTCAATTGATAAAATTACAAAATTCAATGGAATCTTTTGCGGATTCACCGGGGCGAGGTGCAAGTCAAGAATATGTTGCAAAATTATTGATTGATTTAAATGCTGCAAAGCTAGAAGTTGAGAAGGCGAAATCTCAAAACAGGGCTGGCCGGGAGGATTTGATTGAGCAGGTTGCATTGCTTGAAGACGAGTTAAAGGTTACAAAGCTTGCACTTAAGAAAACAAAAGCTGAATACGAAGCATCTCAGGAGATGATGGCAAAGAGGGAGTTTGAGTATGCAAATACAATTCAAAGACTTGAAGAAGAGGCTCAGTTGGCTGAAAATTCACTTCGTGATGCATCTCTTGGTAAATTACCAGCGATTCCATTTGTTGAAGAAATGGAGAGGAATCTTGCTGATTCAGAAGCACGTATCGAGAGATTATCCAACCGTTTTGAAGCGGAGCAGGCAAAAGCAACTGATTTGATTGATGGATTACAAGTTGAACTTGACGCTGCTATTGTTAGGCAAAAAAGGGCTCTCGATCAATTGGCAAGGAAAGAGTTAGAGTTGGAAGGAAGAGAAACTGAGCTAAAACAGGCAAAAGAAGATTCAAAGAAATTGAAAGAAGAGCTTGAGGTAGTAAAGGTTATCGCTGGGCAGTTAGAAGATTTAAATTCTGTCTTGGAGCAGACTAAAAGAACTCAGAATTCTCAGTCTGGTAGTATGGATCAAGTAATAGAGTCCCTCAGAGAAGAACTAAATCAGGCAAAGGTTGAACTTGTTTTTGCCAAAGAAGATAATGATAAACTTAAAGCTATTTCTGCTGACACGATAAGTACCTTAGAATTACAACTTGAAAATACACGAAATCAGTTACTCGCTGAACAAGAAAACTTAGCTGATCAAACCAATGAGTCTAAGGAATTGGTAATTGATTTGAAAAGTGAATTGGACGCCGCGAGATCCGAAATTGCAAGAATGAAATCTGCAGGCCTTGGAGAGTCAGTTGAAACAAAACAAGCTGTTTCTCAACTTCAGGAAGCCTTGGGTACAATAAGGATACTACAAGAAAGTTTGGAGGAAGCGGAGAAGGTCAATTTGGATGTTGATAATTTGCGCATCGAGCTCGCTAATTCAATGGAATCTCATTTGTCTGAATTACAAAGATCTGAGGACGAAAAAAACCTTTTGCGTAAACAGGCAGAAGATTTGGAGGCAGAGATCATGGTCTTACGAGAACAAGGACTGGGTGCAGGTGTTCAATTCAAAAGATCTAATGCTGCCATAATGGAAGAGTTAGAGATCTCAAAAGCCCGTGTTCTTGAGTTGGAAAAGCGGGCAGAAATGTCTGAAGATAACGAAGTTCTTTCGTTAGTTGAATTGGAGGAAGAATTAGCTCAAGAAAAAGCCCGCAATCAGGAACTTCAACAAGAACTTTCAACTAAATCAATCGGTCATACTAAGACAGTCGAACTGCTGGAAAAAGAATTAGCAGCGTCCCTTAAGAAACTAGATGAATTAGAGGACAAAGACATTTCAAGAAAAAGGGAGATCGCGAAAATCGAGAACGAAATAATTGAACTTAAATCGCAATTAACAGATCAATCGGATAATGGAAGTTTGGCTGATGAGGAGAAACTTCAGGTTATATCTCAATTAGAAGAACAATTACAGGAAGCTAACAATCAGCTTGCTGAGGCTAAAAATGTTTCTCCTTCAAATCCTAACTTGGAGAGAATTGAAAAGTTAGAGAGTGAACTTGCACTTGCTTTGAAAAATGTATCCGCCTTACAAAACGCAAAAGATTTGAGTGATCAAGACGATATTAATCTGGAAATGGTTGAACAGTTAGAAAAACAACTCTTGGAAACGCAGAATAAGTTGGCTTCCTTAGAAAAGGCTGATCGTTCCGGTTCGCTTACAAAAAGCAATAATGAATTAATTGAAAAACTAGAGAATGATCTTGTTATTGCCGAAAGAAAAACTTCTGAATTGCAAGCATCTCTTGACCAACAGGACCTAAAGCGAGAGGATTTAAAAAGACAGCTTGATAATGCACTTGAGAAATTAAATCTGATTTCTCTGGGTTCTGAAGATTCTGAAAAAGGTGCAGAGGATTATATCAGATTAGAAAACGAACTTCAGTCTGCTCAACAAACCATTAATGACTTGATGGAAAAAACAGAATCTGAAAAGTCCCAAAGAGCGAAATTAGAAAAAGAACTTAATTTGGCAATGCAGAGTATTAAGAATCTTGAAGGGGGTAGTGAGGAAAATACTCAAAAATCTGTTGATCCGGCAGATTCAGCTGTAGTTGAAGAATTGCAGGCACTTCTTGATTCCAAGGATAAAAAGCTCAAAGAATTAGAAGAAGAGCTCAGCAATGCGATTGTTGAAATGACAGAAAAAGAAGCAGAATTAGAGATGGCTGCCTCTATGCAGGAGGAAATGGAGATTCTTGCAGACAAGTTAAAAGACGCAGAGCAAAAATTGGAAGGTCTGAGTGAAGATAATCAAACCAAAGAAAATTCCCTACCGGATGCAGAAAAAGAATTACTTCTTGCAGAAATTGATAAATTAAAAGTTGAACTTGCCTCTGCTAAATCAACTGCTCCTTCCACTGAAAATAGAGATCAGAATATAAATGACTTGCAAAAACAGTTACAGGACGCAGTTGCTGAAAGTATGGAAATGCAGACAGAATTAGAGGATACAAAATCTAGACTCGCGGCTATGGAGTCTTCTTCAGGCAAGCCATCTTTACAGCTTGCTCAAGTGATTGAGGAAGCTAAAGAGGCTGAAAGCTTAGCTGGGCAAAGGATTAATGACTTAACCCAGGCACTGAGGAATTCTGAAGGCTTGAGAAAAGAAATGGAATTGTTACTATTGGAGGCGGAACAAGCTGATTCTACACAACCCGTAACTCCGAATCTAGCCAGTGATCCTCGGTTTATTGAGATTCAAAAAGAGTTATTATTACTACAACAAGATTTACTTGCAGCAAGGGAAGTTGAGGAACCCCGGGTGAAAGCATTGCAATTAGAATTGGAGGCAAGTCAGAATGATAGCTATCTCTTAAATGAGGAATTTAAGAGTGCTATGGAAGATTTTGGAAGGATTAAGGAACAAGTAGCGATTTTAGAGGAAGAAAATAGGCGATTACAAAATTCTGTTCCATCTTCAAATGCAAGTGATTCAAATAATGAAAAAGCATCTATGCAAAATAGAATTAACAATTTGTCTCAGGAAAATGCAAATCTTAGAATTCAAATTGGTGAAAGGGATAGTCGCGTCTCTGGATTAAGGGAAGATTTGGCTAGGGCTCAAATGTCTGTTCCTGGAATTCGACCAGATAATGCAGCTCTTCGTGCACAAATTGTCCGTCTTGAGGGAGCCGTTCAGGTTGCCCAGGATGGCGAAAATCGATCAAAAATTGAAGCCCAACGTATTCAAGGTGAAAATCAATCTCTTGTGCAGAGAGTAGCCCTCCTCGAAGAAAGTCTACGCCAAGCTCAATCGCAGGCTCGAGGTGTTCCATCTTCCTTGCCTTCGTATACTGCTCCTCCGCAAGTGGTAGTTAGAAATGTTCCCAATCCTGCGGAAGCTGCTGAAGTTATCCGTTTAAGAGAACAAAATCAAAGGTTGCAAGCCCAGTTGATGACATCAAGTACAATACCACAGAGAGATCAATTGGATAGAAAAATTCGTGAACTTAATCAAAAGAATTTAACTGCTCAAATTCAATTGGATCAGGAGAGATCGCGTGTGGAAGATTTAAGAAAACAACTTGATGAAGCTCGAAATATCAAACAAGAAGTAGTTGAAAGAGGGCAGTCCGCCAACATGAAGGTTAGGCTTTTGAATGATGAGCTTAGTGATGCTCAGAAACGAATTGCATCTCTTGAAAATGCTTTAATTTCGGCTAGAGAAGCAATCAAGGTTCTTAAAAGTGGGGGGTCTGGAAGTTCGACCATGAAAGTATCAGTTCCTAAATCATCATTTACTGGAATTGGTTCTACTCGTTCTCCATCATCTTTACCTGAATTACCCTCCAACCGAACATTTACTCGAACTCCTTTACCTACAGTTTCCTACCGTGCTCCGGGTTCTGGAAGTTCAATATTGGAGGGCTCATCTTTAGCTTCGCCAAGCATTCAGAAAATTCCAGTAGGTAATTCGAGCATCCAGCTTAGGGCACAGGTTCAATTCCTTAACAATAAAAATAGACCAGCTGGTTTTACCGAATTTTTTCTGGTTAAGAATGATTTAGAGAGTATTCTTCAAGATTCAAGAATTCGGATTCCACAGGGTCAAGGAATAGATTCAGGTGCAGAGCTGTGGGCTCGCTCCGTACAGAGAGGTTATCGTTATCCCGGGGTTGCTTCTGCTATCAGAAATGCTCTTGCAACTAAAAGCTTGGCAAGAATTAAAACAAATTCAATGGGAGAGGCAAATCTTGAAAATGTTGAGTCCGGAAATTATTACTTAATAGGTTCTTCACCCTTAGGACAAGTTGGAGTGGTTTGGTCCAAACAAATTAGTCTTAACCCAGGAACTAATAAACTGGTAATGGATTTAAGAGACGCGACTTGGGCAGAGTAAAATTGAAAATATCTGCATAACTTTAAAAAAAGAAATTTAACAGTTGGGAATCGCCACTTAAACGGTTCCTAGTAAAACTGTTTAACTACTCTTAGATACCTAGTTGCTTCTAAATCGCCATTTTGAGCTGCTAGGGTTAACCATTTGTCGGCAGCTTTATAGTCCAATTTTACACCCTGTCCAAGGAAGTAGAGAATGCCCATATAACGCAATGATTCTGGATCATTTTTCTCGGCACTCAAATTAAACCATTTCTTAGCATCATCAAATTTATTTTCTTTGTAAAAAATAAGACCCAATTGTCTCGAAGCAACAGGGTTTCCTTTGGAAGCGATGCTTTCAAGTAATGTTTTAGCTTTTTGTCTATTTTTTTCTATGGTAAGCACATTCATCGCAGCATCGATCAAATCAAATTCAGCACTGCTTTCTGTGGTAGTTTCATTAGGAGCATCGAAATTCGCAATTATGTTGGTTGAGTTATTTTCTTTAATTGATTTTAGGTTGTTGGCTGCGATTTTTGAAATTCCATTATTTTGCTCGTCCGGTATGTATTTGGCGGTTGGATTTCTCAGTCTCTCTAGATGATTTTGGTATTTTCTAAGTTGTAGTTTGGCCTCAGATGAGCCACCTAAGGAAGCCTTGTGTAGCCAAGTAACAGCCTTTTCGAGGTTTTTTTCAATTCCGTCACCAGTGGCAAGTTTCATTCCTAAGGTCAGTTGAGCCATAACCAAATCTCTACTAGCTGCTGCGTGTATCCAGCGAACTGAATAGTCATCATTTTTTTCAATGCCATCTCCAATTGAATATGCCATCCCAAGATAGAACATGCCAAGCGGATGGCTGGAACCAGCTGCTCGGGAACACCATTTTAGAGCAATAGTTGAATCTTTTTTTACTCCAATCCCGGTAAAAAAAATCATTCCTAAAGTAGCCTGGGCAGTGGAGAAACCTTTTTCCGCCGATGCTTCAAGGTGTCTGATTGCTTTAGTGAAGTTTCTCGGAGGGTTATCCATTTCCATCATGCCTAAGCAATACAAAGCAAGTGGATCCTTTCCTTTTGCAAGAGAGAGCAGGTTCGAGTGAAGATATGCTTCATCGTAAAGAAATTGTCCTCTTTCACTTTTTCCTCGCTCAAGAGATAAAGCCGCAAGAGTACAAAGTCCAAGTGCACCATTTTTCTCTGCGGAAAGAGTCGCCCACCTTTCGGCTTCTTCAAGGTCTACTGAGAGTCCTCTTTCACCAAATTTATGAAATAAAGCTAAAGCACCTTGGTAATGTGAATCGCCTTTGAGAGCCCTAGACTGAACCACACTAAGTGCTTGATTGAGTGGATTGCAAAATAAGGACGAAAAGAAGAAATTTTGAACCAAAAAAAATAACCAAAACATTTTTAAAATTTTGGTACCAGCTAGGTTGAAATGTTTTTTCATATGAAGTGAATTCATAAGTCGGGCAAGATATACTTTTCTTGATCTAAAAATGAATCTGAGCAAGATTAATTTTTTTATGACTCAGGAAATCGAATTAAGAACTCATGTAAATGTTTAGGATATGTTCCAAGTGTGATTTTGAGTGGCATTCCTCAGATGGTCTAGAATGTCCAGCATGCAATGGTCTTCAAAAAGGTAATAATTTCTCCGGGGGAAAATCTTTTTGGGGTAGAGCCTTTGGTACCGGATCCAATGATAAAAGATTTAACAATTGGTATCTAGCTATCGCTATAATTACTTTGATTTTACTGATACAAGCTTTCGTTTTTAGCTAATTAATTCAAATTCGATTTTTTTCGATTATGTTTTTTGGGAAGAAATGGATCCATAAATGCTTCACTAAAATTATAACCGCCATCGAAGTCATCAAGTGAATCATTTTCAGTTCTACCGAGAATTCCATGATCCACTAAGTTAAAAACAATTTCACCAAAATCTCTGCATTTGGAAATATTCCAATGCTCCATAAGCGTCATTGTCATGGGTCCAAAACGGTCCAATGCATAGTCACGAATTCCATCCAATAACTCACTTCCAGATACATGCCCCTTATTCTTCGTCTTTGCTTTCTCCAAATTCTTTAGTGTATGATCAAGAGCTTCTCGAATAAAATAATATGCACCTTTTCCAAATCGATCGTCTTTATTATGGATTTCTTTAATGACTTCTGGGAAATTTTTTTCGCTCATTTTGTGCTTTTCTTAAAGGTTGAAGAGTAAATCAAATTAAACTTTTATAGATTCAATTTTGAAATTCAATGATCAATTAAAATGAAAGTATCATATTCTTTGGCTAAAGGGCGTGCATCACCCCATTGTATAACTTGGACATATCGAAAAAAAAGATATCGGAAATACTTCAAAAGTAGAATTGACGCTGTTCGATTTCGCAATGAAAAAGAACAAGAACTTGGTATTCGTGGGAATAACGATATCGAGAATGAAATTATTTTCCTAGCTCTTAATGAGATTAAAGACAGGTTGGACTCAATGGATTTAAAACTTGAAGAACTTGAAAAAACCGTTCGATTTCAGGAAGGTCATATGAAAGAACTCCGTAAGCCACCGGTTCCAAAAATTCTGAGGATTTCTGAAGCAGCCAAAGTTTTACGAATATCTTCGAGGAAGCTATACTATTTATTAGATAAAGGAGTCTTTAAAAGATATAAATTACCCCATACACGTACAACTTTCATAAAATTAGATGAAGTTGAAAAGGCACTTGGTTCAGGAGATGTTAGCGATCTGTTAGGGTAATTGAAAATTTTCCTATCTTTGTCGATTTACTGGTTTTTGTTTTGCCTGAAAGTAGGAGATGTGGAATATGAATGTTTAACTTAAACAATTTAATATGAGTAAAAAATTTAAAGGAGGAGTCGTTACAGGCGACGAAGTGCAAGCAATTTTTAACGATGCATTGGAAAACCAATATGCTTTACCAGCAGTCAATGTTGTGGGAACTAATTCAGTAAACGCTGTTCTAGAAACCGCCGCTAACTTAAATTCACCAGTCATGATTCAATTTTCAAATGGTGGTGGGGTATTTTATGCTGGTAAAAGCCTATCTAATGAAGGTCAGCAAGCTGCAATTGCCGGATCAGTCTCAGGGGCAATGCATGTCCATGCTATGGCAGAAGCTTATGATGTACCGGTCATTTTGCATACTGATCATGCTGCAAGAAAGTTATTACCTTGGATAGATGGACTACTTGAAGCGGGTGAACAATTTTATGAAAATAAGGGTAAGTCTCTTTACAGTTCACATATGTTAGATCTTTCTGAGGAGCCAATTGATGACAACTTGAATACCTGTAAGGAATATTTCGAAAGAATGAACAGGATCGGCATGACAATTGAAATTGAGCTAGGAGTTACTGGGGGCGAGGAGGATGGTGTGGATAACACTGACATTGATACTGCTCGACTCTACACACAACCTGAAGAAGTAAATCAAGCTTATGAAGTTTTGTCACAAGTGAGTAACAGATTTACGGTTGCTGCCGCTTTTGGAAATGTTCATGGAGTTTATAAACCTGGTAATGTTGAATTAACACCCAAGATTTTACGCGATTCACAAGAGTATGTGAAAGAGAAACACAAGTTGGAGGGTCGCCCGATTCATTTCGTATTTCACGGTGGATCTGGATCTTCGAGAGAACAAATTCGTGAAGCGATAGGATATGGTGTTGTAAAAATGAATCTGGATACCGATATGCAATGGGCATTTTGGGAAGGAGTTCATGAATATTATAAGGATAAGAAAGATTACTTGCAGGGACAACTGGGTAATCCAGATGGGGATGATAAGCCGAATAAAAAGTTTTATGATCCAAGAGTCTGGCTTAGAAGCGGTGAAATTTCTTTTCTTGAAAGACTTACGCGCTCATTTGAAGATTTGAATTGTATAAATCGAAATTCTTTATGAGTTTTGAATTTTTCGAATTAGATGAGCAAGTCAGTATTAGAACAGCTTAAGGATCATACGATTGTCGTAGCTGATACCGGCGACTTTGGCTCAATTCATAAATATACCCCTAGAGACGCTACCACGAACCCGAGCCTTATTCTTAAGGCTTCAAAACAAAGCGAGTATAGCTCGTTGGTTGATGAGGTTGTGGATGGAGCAAAAGCTCAAGGAATTAATGATGTTGAGCAAGTTATGGATCTGCTCTTAGTTAGGTTTGGATTGTCAATATTAGAGGTCGTTCCGGGCAGAGTTTCCACAGAAGTGGATGCACGTTTATCTTTTGATTTCGATGCCAGTCTTGAAAAAGCAAGAAATCTGATTTCTTTGTATGAAAAAAATGGAGTCTCACGAGAAAGAATTCTGATTAAGTTAGCCACTACATGGGAAGGGGTAAAAGTTTCTGAAGTTCTAGAAAAAGAAGGGATTCACACTAATATGACTCTCCTTTTTTCTCTCGTTCAAGCAGTCGCTTGTGCGGAAGTTGGTTCCCAGTTAATTTCCCCTTTCGTTGGTCGTATTTTAGACTGGTACAAAAAAGAATACGATAAAGAATACTTCGGTAAAGATGATCCCGGTGTTCAATCTGTTATAGAAATTTTTAATTATTATAAAAAATTTGGATACAAAACAGAGGTCATGGGCGCAAGCTTTCGAAATACCGGAGAAATCAAAGAATTGGTGGGTTGTGATTTGTTAACCATTGGACCAAATCTGTTGGAAGAAATGCAAAATGATTTTTCTTCTATCGAACTTAAATTAAATTCCGCTAAATCTCATGACATGAACATTGAAAAAGTTACTGTAAACGAGCCTGCTTTTCGTTTTATGCTCAATGAAGATGCGATGGCTACGGAAAAGTTAGCTGAAGGGATTCGAAAGTTTTCTGCTGATGTAGTTGGACTAGAAAATTTACTTAAGCATAAAATTGTTAATTAATATTTACTTTTATACATTGATTAAACATTTAGAGTATTTATGTTTACAAATTCTTAAAGGTTATAGTATTTTATATAAATGCAAGACAACACCCAATCATCTTTGCCTAAAAGAGTCGTTCGTACGATTACACTTACCCAGGAAGACTTATCTTTACTGGATGGGATAGAACGTGCGATGTCACGGACTGGGTTAAGAATTAAAACTGATTCCAAGTTGATACGTGCCGCTATTCAAGTCGCTCATGCATCCCTTGAAGGTAAAGCTTACGATGTTATGGAAATTGCTGAAAAAGTTGTAAAAGAAGATGGCCGATCATTAAGCCGTCTAATTGAAAAAGAAAAGAAGTCTTAATTCTTTAAAAGATTTTTTTAATTAGTTCTGCTGGATTTAAAGATTTTCCAAGTTCTTTTTCGTTAACGAAAAGAGTAGAATATTTTTCGTTCTTTTCTACGGATTCTTTTTTTAAATACAATGGTCTGTAGGGAAATTTTGCTATCATTTTTATAATCTCATCCATATCAATTGAGTTGTATTGGCAGGTAGAAATACCGATTGCATTTTCCGATATGGATGAAAGAGCATGACCTATTCCGTGAGGGGCGGAAAGGGAAAATTTAAAAAAGCCATTCATCATATTTTGAAATTCTTCCAAATAAGAGTTTTCACCCGTTAGATAAAAGAGGGTCGAAAAAACTCTGAGTAAAGAAGAATTGCCTGATGGAATTGCATTATCATACCAGAATTTTTTTCTTACTGTGGCCGGACTTATTACCTCATCTTTTTGAAAAAAGAAACCCGAAGCTTGCTCGTCTTTAAATTTATTTATTGCAAGTTTTGTTAGTTGATTTGCTCGTTTTATGAGAAGGGTTGAGCTGTTGGAATAATTCCAATCAGAAATTGAACTTAAGTTTAGAAGGCTTTCCGCCCAAATTGCATAATCGTCTAAATAAGATCGTTCAGATTTTTCATGTTCGCTGTAAAAGATCGATATCACATTTTGATCATTCAGTAATAAATTGTTATTCATCCACTCGTTCAAGTCCCATGCTAGATCGAGCCAATCTTTTCTATTGAATGCTCGTGCGGCATCAGTAAAACCTCGTACAAGCAATGCATTCCAAGCGGTTATTTTTTTTGTGTCTAGAAGTGGTTTTACTTTTTCTTGACGAAGGGAGAGAATAACTTTTCGTGCTTCAATAATCTCTTTAGGCTCGATATCTAAATTTTCACTCCTTAATGGAAGGGATTTACCTTCTCTTACATTTCCATCTGGTGTAATTCCAAAAAAATTCGCAATCTGAGTTCCCTTTTTCTCACCTATTAAATCAATAAGCGATTTATATTTCACAAAATAGTATTCTCCTTCACCATCCGAGGTGTCTGAATGAACAGAAGAGTAATATCCGCCCTCCGAGTCCTTCATATTACTCAAAACCCAAGATATTGTGTTGGAAACTACCTCTTTAAATAATGGATGTGAAAAGGTCTGATAAGCTTTAGAATATGTCGATATCAGAAGGGCATTGTCGTAAAGCATTTTTTCAAAATGGGGTAATCGCCATTCAGCATCTACGCTATATCGAAAGAATCCACCTTCTATATGGTCTTGAATTCCTCCTCTAGCCATTTTTAATAAAGTATTCTGAACAGAATGATCAATTTTTTCCGATATTGATTTTGAGTTCTTCACCGTTTGCGATTCCCGAATCGCCATTAAAAAATCAATCTTCATAGGGGAAGGAAATTTTGGTGCTGGTGAAAAACCACCATTTTTTTCGTCGTAACTTTCACAAATTAATTTTACGGAATCTAATAACTGATGATTATTCCATCTTTCATCATTTGAACTGTTAGCGTTATTGGAATGGATCAGGTTTCCAACGACATTTTTTGCATTTTCGATTAGTTCTTCTTTTTTTCTTTTGTAGTGTTCGGAGATACGCATCAAGACCTGTGGCCATGGAGCAATGCCATGATCATTATCTTCTTTAGGGAAGTATGTTCCTCCCCAAAAAGGTCTTCCATCAGGCAGACAAAACGCATGCAAAGGCCATCCCGCTGACTGATTAAACATATGAATAGCTTCAAGGTAAGTTTGGTCAATATCTGGTCTTTCTTCTCGATCTACTTTTATACATACGAAATGACGATTCATAATGGATGCTATATATGAATCTGAAAAAGATTCTGCAGACATCTTATTGCACCAGTGACTTGCTGAATATCCTATCGAAATAAGAACGGGCTTGTCCATTTTATGAGCTAATGAAAATGCAGCTTCTCCCCAAGGATACCAATCTACAGGCTGATTGCAGTGTTGTTTTAAGTATAAGCTTGGTTCATTAACTAATTGATTTGGCATTGCTTTGTTAATGACAGAACTTTTTATTTTTCCCAAGCTTGAATGGAAAAAAAGATTTTCACATTGGCAGAAAGGCATCTGCGTTTTACGAAATGGTAATGGCAAAAATCCGAATTCTACCTGACCGCGTTGCAAATCAAATTGCAGCTGGAGAAGTGGTGGAAAGACCCGCAGCTGTTGTAAAGGAGTTAATTGAGAACAGTATAGATGCTGGAGCTACCAAAATTGAAATTGAATTTAGAAACGGTGGTAAATCATACCTTCGAGTAGAGGATGATGGGATAGGGATGAATCCCGACCAAGCTTTACTATGTCTAGAAAGACATGCGACGAGTAAAATCCGTATGGCAAAAGATCTGGATCAAATACAGACTTTTGGATTTCGGGGAGAAGCTCTTCCTTCTATATCAAGCGTTAGTCGTTTTACTTTACGAACCCGTATCAAAAGTAATCCTGAGGGTAGTGAAATTCTTATTAACGGTGGTAGAATGATTCATGTCAAAGAGTGCGGTATGCCTGTTGGAACCCGTATTGAAGTTGCTCATCTCTTTAACTCTGTGCCTGTTAGAAGAAAGTTTTTGAAAACAGAAGTTACAGAGTCATCCCATATCATTCATCTTTCTAAATTATACGCCTTATCTCATCCAGAAATTACCTTCTCACTAATAGAAGGAGGGCGAACCCTTTTTCATTCTCCCCGTTCATCAGAATTGCTTGATCGGGTAAAGGAAACTTTTGGAAAAGGTTTGGCAGATTCTCTTGCTTATCTTGAAGCAAGTGATGAAGGAATAAAACTAAGTGGATTGTTGGGGAAACCTGGGTTTAGTCGTCCCTCTCGTAAAGAAATGATTTTTTTTGTGAATCGTAGACCAATAGAAAGCAAAACAATTGCTTATGCTCTGCTTGAGGCTTATCACACTTTTGCACCGAAGGGTCGTTTTCCCCCAGCCGTTTTATTTCTGGACCTGGATCCTTCTCTTGTTGATGTTAACATACATCCTGCAAAGCGA
>MDSZ01119575.1_pt1 | contig 14396 bp, 13 predicted proteins | sample 811201 | NCBI WGS metagenome assembly MDSZ01 (sample SAMN05326647, study PRJNA326480) | marine metagenome | isolation source: seawater | place: Indian Ocean: North | collected 2010
GTAGAAGAAAAGTTAAATATAACTAAAATGGCCTGGGAAACAAAAGGTGCAAGATCTGTAAAAAATGATTTAAAAATAAAGGATGAATTTAATTTTAGGCAGTCGGCAAAGGATATATTAATTACCTCACAACTAAAATCAGCTTTAATATTTAACAAAAAAACAAAAGCAGTGAATTATAATATTGATACTTATAAAAAGAAAATCTACATATATGGAATATCGAATTCATCTGATGAAAGAGATGAAGTAATCAAAGAGGCAAAAGAAATTTTAGATGTTGAAGATGTAATTGCCAGCATATTGCTAGTTGAGGATTTAAGGATACAAAAAAACTAAATTATTTTTTATAATCAATAATTTCAGCAGAATAAGCTGCAACAGATGCCAAATTAAGTATTTCAGAAGTTGAAGTTCTTAAAGGTGCAATTTCTATTGGCTGAGCTAATCCGATTAATAATGGTCCTATAACTTTAGCTCTACTCATTGATTTTATTATTTTAAATGATATTGCAGCTGCATGTAGTCCAGGCATTATTAAGACATTTGCATTACCAACGATTTCTGAAAATGGATAAAGTTCTTTAAAAATTTCTTCAAGAGCAACATCGGGTTGCATTTCTCCATCATATTTAAAATCTACCTTTTTTTGATTTAATATTTCTACTGCACCTCTAACTTTTGAAGTTCTTTCTGTTGTTGGTTGACCAAAAGTTGAGTGTGATAGGAAAGCTACCTTTGGATCCATTCCAAATAGCTTAGCAATTCTTGATGATGAAATTGCTATATCAGCTAATTGTTCTGAGTTTGGCCATTCATTTACTGCTGTATCAGCTATTAAAACGGTTTTTCCTCTATTTACAACCAGGTTAAGACCAAAAATCATTTCGCCTGGTCTTGCATCAACAACAGTTGATACCTTTTCAAGTGACGACGAATATCTTCTTGTATTACCTGTAACCATTGCATCAGCGTCCCCACAACAAACCATGCAGGTAGACCAAATAACTCGATCATTTCTTACTAATTTATCACAGTCTCTCTCTAACAAACCCTGTTCTCTTTGAAGTTTTTTGAACAAATAATCTGTATATTTTTTTCTTTTTTCGTTGTCTGTAGAATTAACTATTTCGATATCTAAATTTTCAGTATAGCCAATTTTAGTAAGTTTTTTCTTAACCAAATCTTCTTTAGCAACCAATATAGGTATTCCCAGGCCACTATTTTTGAAAGCAATTGCAGCTTTTAAATTGTTTTCATCTTCTCCGTCAGCAAACACAACCTTTTTTTGTTTTTTCTTAATCAATGAGTTTATCCCTTGCATAACAGTTACTGAAGGATCTAATCTGTTTTTTAATTGTTCAGCATATAACTCAAAATCTTTTATCTCTTTTCTTGCTACACCTGTTTTAATTGCAGCTTTAGCAACAGCAACAGGAATTACACTGATAAGTCTTGGATCAAACGTAGAAGGAATAATATATTCTTTTCCATAAATTGGTCTTGACCCACCCATCACTGAAGCAACTTCGTCAGGAACCCTCTCTCTTGCGAGATTTGCAATGGCATTTGCGGCAGCAACTTTCATTTCCTCATTTATTGTCTTAGCCCTTACATCTAATGCTCCTCTAAAAATATAAGGGAAACCAATAAGGTTATTTACTTGGTTGGGATAATCTGAACGACCTGTTGCGATAATTGCATCAGACCTTACTTCTTGAACTTTTTCTGGAGTAATTTCTGGATCAGGGTTAGCACAAGCAAAAATTATTGGATTTTTTGCCATTGATTTTACCATATCTTTTGTCAAAGCATCCTTCGCTGATAAACCTAAAAATACATCTGCCCCTTTTATCGCTTCCTGTAATGTCCTAAATTTTGTGTCTATAGCATGCTTAGATTTCCATTGATCGAGTTTATCCCTGCCTCTATAAATTATGCCCTTACGATCACACATTATTACATTTTCATTTTTAACTCCTGAATTTTTAAATAACTCTGTACAAGCGAGAGCCGATGCCCCAGCCCCGTTAACTACAACTTTTACATCCTTTATAGACTTTCCAGTAATATCAAGTGCATTTATTAATCCTGCAGTAGTTATAATAGCTGTTCCATGTTGGTCATCATGGAATATAGGGATATCAACTAACTCCTTCAGCTTTTCCTCAATGATAAAGCAATTTGGTGCCGCAATATCTTCTAAATTAATACCACCAAAAGTAGAGGATATATTTTTTATAGTATTTATTATTTCATCATTATTTTCACTATCTACTTCAATATCTATAGAATCTATATCTGCAAATCGTTTAAATAGAACAGCCTTACCCTCCATGACAGGCTTTGACGCGGCCGCACCAAGATTTCCCAATCCCAAAATTGCAGATCCATTACTTATTACCGCTACCAGATTTCCCTTAGAGGTATAATCATAGGATAGGTTGGGGTCTTTACTTATTTCAAGTACTGGAGACGCAACTCCTGGAGAATAAGCAAGGGCCAGATCTCTTTTGGTTGTCATTGGCTTTGATGGAGTAATCTCAATTTTTCCAGGTTTTCCTGAAGAATGGAAATCCAAAGCCTCTTTTGCTGTATAATGTTCAATCTTATTTTTTTTCATTTGATTTAATTAGATATACAAATAGAGCTAATTTAAGACTAATATGATTTATGAACTTAATTAAGTCAACAGGTACATTCAGTATCTTTGTTATTTTTAGTAGAGTTCTTGGTTATTTGAGAGATGTTTTAATTGCAATTTACTTAGGCTCAGGACCTATAGCAGACGCATTTTTTGTAGCTTTTAGAATACCAAATACTTTCAGAAGACTTTTTGCAGAAGGATCTTTTAATGCTGCATTTGTGCCAAGCTATTCATCTGAATTAGTAAAAGGCAAAGAAAAAGCTAAAAAATTCGCAAATGATGCTTTTAATTTTTTAATGTTGGGGCTTTTAGTTTTAGTAACATTAATTGAAATTATAATGCCTGGTTTTATTTACTTGATAGCACCTGGTTTTTATGAAGATCAGAGTAAATTAGAATTAACAATTTTACTTACTAGAATTACCTTCCCATTCTTACTATTCATAAGTTTAGCATCTTTTTTTTCTGCAATATTAAATTCCCACAATAAGTTTGGTATTGCAGCAGCTGCACCAATTATTCTTAATATAATTTTAATATTTATAATTGTTTTCCAAAAAAAATCTAATCAAGAACTTGTGATATATTTATCTTATGGAGTATCATTTGCAGGATTAATCCAATTAATTTTCGTTTATTATTTTGCTAAAAAATATTTTTCCCCAAATTTAAATTTTAAACTAAAGGTCACAAATAAAATTAAAGATTTCTTCAGGAAATTTTTACCAGGAATTTTTTCTTCGGGAGTTACACAAATAAATATTCTTGTTGGTACTATTATTGCATCTTTCCAAGCAAGTGCTGTTTCGTATTTATATTATGCAGATAGAATTTACCAAATAAATCTAGCTATCGCTGGAATTGCTATTGGAACTGTCATTCTGCCAAATTTAAGTAGATACATAAAAACGAGAAATATTAATAAAATAAAGTTTATACAAAATAAATCTTTTGAACTGTGTTTATTTTTGAGCCTACCTGCATCTATGGCTTTAGTTGTTGGATCTGAGGAAATTACATCTGCACTTTTTGGTTATGGTGCTTTTGATAAATTAAGTGTTTTAAATTCAGCAAAAGCATTATTTTATTTTGCTCTTGGATTACCTGCTTTTGCTATAATTAAAGTTTTTTCTACTTTTTTATTTGCTAGGGATGATACGAAGACTCCTTTTTACTATTCTCTCCTTTCTGTTTTAATAAATATAACAATAAGTATAGCGTTTTTTAATAAAGTAGGGTTTATAATTATACCAATCGCAACCAGTATATCTTCATGGTTAAACGTTTTGTTATTGTTTTATAAATTATCAACAAATGACTATTTTAAGATTCACAATATTATAAATTTTTTAAATTTAAAAATTCTTATAATGTCAATAATTTCAACGTTAGTATTTTACTTATTTATAAATATATTTAATGATTATCTATTATATGAAAGTAAATTGAAATTATTTACTATAATTGCATTAGTATTTATGACTATTATAATTTATATTTTAATATCATTATTAACAAAAACATTTAAATATTCAGATATTAAATTAAAGTACTAAAAATATGAGTAAAAAAATTTTTTCTGGAGTACAGCCATCAGGAAATCTTCACTTGGGTAATTACATAGGTGCTATTAAGAATTTTGTAAATTTACAAAATGACAAAAATAATTCTTGTATTTATTGTGTTGTAGATCTTCATGCAATAACCGTAAGACAAAATCCAGAAGAGTTAAAAAAAAATATTAGAGAAACTACTGCTGCATTTATAGCAAGCGGTCTGGATTATAAAAAAAGTATAATTTTTAATCAATCTTTAGTCCCCGCTCATTCCGAGGGATCTTGGATATTGAGTTGTGTTGCTAGAATGGGCTGGTTAAATAGAATGACACAATTTAAAGAAAAGGCCGGCAAAGATAAAGAAAAAGCAAGTGTAGGACTTTATATTTATCCAATACTTATGGCAGCTGATATACTTCTTTATGATGCAACCCATGTTCCAGTGGGAGAAGATCAGAAACAACATTTAGAACTCTCGAGAGATATAGCAAATAAATTTAATTTAGATTTTAACTCTCCTAATTTTTTTATTGCGCCTGAGCCTTTAATACAAAAAAATTTTGCAAGAATAATGAGTTTGAAAGATGGAAAAAAAAAAATGAGTAAATCTGACACTTCAGAATTAAGTAGGATTAATTTAAACGACAACAGTGACCAAATTTTAAATAAAATTAAAAAGGCAAAAACTGACCCTGAGCCACTACCTGATAGTGAAAATGGATTATCTAATAGGCCTGAAGCAGAAAATTTATTAGGAATTTATTCCAGTCTAAGTGATCAAACAATGACTCAAACTATTAATGAGTTCTCAGGAAAAAATTTCTCAGAATTTAAAGAAAAATTAGCAAGCTTAGTTGTAGATAAGATTACTCCTATTTCTTTAGAAATAAATAAATTATTAAAAGATGAAAAATTCATTGATAAGGTGTTGAATGAGGGTGCTGAAAAAGCAAATGAAATTGCATCCCTTAAAATAAAAAATATCAAAAAAATCATTGGTTTTTAATAATAATTAAATCTTTAAAAAAAAAATTTTATATTTATATACAATTTATGTTTGTGCAGACTTTAAATACACCAAATCCAAATTCGCTTAAGTTTTTGCCTGGCGAAAAAGTTTCCTTATCCGGACCAGTTGAATTTACAGAAAAAAAACAAACTACTAATGAGCTTGTGCGAAATATTCTTTCAATTAATGGAGTTAAAGGGATTTTCCTTTCAAATGATTTTATATCTGTAAATAAAAATAATGAAAAAGATTGGGAAGATATTAAACATATTATTATATCTTTCATAAATGAATTTTATTCAGATGGAAATAAACATGTGTATGAAGCTTCTTTAGATAAAAACGAGGTAAATAATTTTGATGAAATCGAAAAGAAAATTATAAATCTTTTAGAAACTAAAATTAGGCCTGCAGTAGCTAGAGATGGTGGTGATATTAAATTTAAGGAATATAAGGATGGAAAAGTAAAAGTTGAGATGCAAGGAAGCTGTTCGGGTTGTCCGAGCTCAACTATGACGTTAAAACGTGGTGTTGAAAACTTACTTAAACATTACATACCAGAGATCACAGAAGTTATAACAGTTTAAAAAATATTTTTTTATGATAAATAATCTAAAGTTTAAATCTATGGATATTAAATCATTGAGAAAAATTCTTTTAAAAAAAGGATTTTTATTATCAAAAAAATCAGTTGTAACAAAACAAACTAGCTTACACAATTTATACAAAATTTCTTTACTATCTCTAATAATTATTTTGTTTTTTTATTTCCTCCCTTCTTCGGTAAAGTTCACTCAGAAAATTTTAAAACCTAATTTAGAAATAGAAAATTCATCAAATCAGAAACTGACCCAAGTGTTGGAAGGCAAATTTGAAGATGAAGAATTTAACAGTGAAAATGGTTCAAACACTGATCAAGACTTAGTTTACCAAGAATTATACGGAGAGGTTACTGAGGAAGACTCCTTAGAGACAGGGGTTAGGTTAAAGGCTTCAGTATTATATCAACTTTTTGAGGATACAAATTATAATTTGAAAGATGTTAGATTAAACAAAACTGCCAAACCTGTAGAAATTGGAAAATTGCCTTATGAATTAAAAGAAATTCAAAATACAAAAAAAAGAAAAGAATTATTTATACAAATTGTATTACCCCTTATCCTTGAAGAAAATAATAAAATTTTATTAGACAGGAAAAAACTATTTGCAATCCTTAATAAAAATAACAATTCAAAATCAGATGATATTTGGCTAAATAAGAAGTTCAAGCAATATGGTATTTCAAAAAAAAAATTCCAACTTTAAAAAGAAGAATGGATATAATTCCAGTCTCAATGGCTATAGCGCAGGCTGCAAAAGAAACAGGCTGGGGAACATCGCGATTTGCACTTGAAGGAAACGCGTTATTTGGACAATGGACTTATACAGACAAAGGTATCAAACCGGCTGCTGCAGAGGCAGGAACAAAACATAAGGTAATGATGTTTAATGTACTAAAATCCTCAGTTAGAGCCTATGCTAGAAATTTAAATACTCATAAATCATATAGAAAAATGAGATATGTTAGGGCTATCCAAAGAGACAACAATGGAAAATTAAATAGTTTAGAGTTGGTGGATTTTCTCGATAATTATGCTGAAACTGGAAAAGAATATACCATTATATTAAAAAAAATTATTGAACAAAACTCATTAACAGATTTTGATGATGTAAAAATCTTACCAGACAGTGAAGCTGCAAAAAATTTGATCTAGTTTTCTTTTATATTTTTAATAACAAATTGAATACCAAACCATCTCCATCCATCCTCATCTTTTAGAGAACAGTTGATTCTCCCTCTTCTTGTATTGAATTTATCTTCAAAATTAATTTTTAGAAAATTTCCTTTTATTTCTAATTTTGATTGATCCCATCCATTACCTTCATTAGAAAAGCAGTTTATATTATTAATATTCTGATCTTTAAAAAATTCTATTTTCATTTTGGGTGGATTGTTAATTTCTAACATTTTTTCTTCTGGATAAACTTTTTTATATTGTAAAGGTAGTAGTTTAACTAGAAAACTAAATCTTTCCATATCCCCATATTTTTCATTAATTGGAAATCTGGGCAATTCATATTTATCTTTGTTTAAATCAATCACACCTGAGTGTTGACCAAATGCAAAATCAAAGTATTTGCTGATATATTCCTTTTGTTTTGAATTCCATTCCCCAAATGGGTATGAAAAAAAAATAGGGTTATATCCTAGATTACTTTTAAATATAGCTATCGATTTATTTATATCTTCTTTAAATTCATCAAAACTAAAGTTCACTAAATAATCATGAGAATGAGAGTGGTTACCTATGGTAACAAAATCGTATTTTTCAATCTCTTTAATTTCATCCCATCCCATATATCCCTTTTTCCCAATAGCTTCTGTAGAAATAAAAATTATAAAAGGTATTTTATTTTTTTTTAAATAAGGCCAAGCATGTTGGTAAAATGATAAATATCCATCGTCTATGGATAATAAAAATTTTTTTTCTAATTTTTCTTTTGGAAAAACTTCTGGAAGAACCGTAGGATTTAGAAATTGATATCCAGAAGTTTCAATAATTTTCATATGATTTTTAAAAACATCCATTTGAATATTTGTTGATGGATATTTTGATTCATTAAACCTATGATACATTACGGAAACAATACCTTTTTCCTTTGCAAAATATTTATTAAAAGTTTCTTGGGAATATGCTATTTGGCTACTAAAAAATAATATTATGAACAATTTAATAATTGATACAACTGGAAATGAAATTATTTTAAAAATCATATCTAAAAATAAAGAATATAATATTAAACATGATAACAGTAGAGATAATTTTGACCAATTAGTTAAAATAATTTTTGATTTCCTTGCAGACAGTAATATTAATTTATCAAATATCAATAATGTCTTTATTAACCAAGGACCAGGTAAATACACAAGTATAAGATCAGCAATAAGTATTGTAAAAGCAATGAAAATTTCTAAAAATATTAATGTTTATGGTTATTATTCTAAACAAATTATCAATAACAACTACGATATTTTAATTGATCTTTTAGCAGAAGGAAGGTTGACAAAAGATTTTATTCAACCAAAATATTCAAATTAATTAAAATATATGTCTGAATCAATTGAACAAAAATGTATTGCCAAAGGGGTAAAACTCACTGACCAGAGGAGAATTATTGCCAAAGTAATGTCGGAGGCAACTGATCATCCGGATGTGCATGAATTATACAATCGGGTTTCAAAAATTGACTCAAAAATTAGTATCGCTACAGTGTATAGAACAGTAAAATTATTTGAAGAGTCAGGTATAGTTGCCAAACATGATTTTAAAGGTGGAAAGGCACGTTATGAAGAGTTGAGCGAAAGCCATCACGATCATTTAATTGATGTAAAAACTGGAGAGATTATCGAATTTGTTGATGAGGAAATTGAAAAACTTCAAAAAAAAGTTGCAGAAAAATACGGTTATGAACTTGTTGACCATAAGTTAGAACTTTATGGAGTAAAAAAAAAGACAAGTGAATAAAAAAATTTTCATTAAAACATTTGGTTGTCAGATGAATGAGTACGACAGCAATAGAATTTATGATATTGTAAAAGAGATTGGATATGAAAAATCAAACGATCAAGAGAATGCAGATTGTTACGTTATTAATACTTGTCATATAAGAGATAAAGCAAAAGAAAAAGTTTTTCATGAGGTTGGCAGAATAAAAAAAACATATTCTAATAAAAAAAAACCAGTAATGGTAATTGCAGGATGTGTTGCTCAAGCAGAAAATCAAGAAATTTTGAAAAGAGAACCTTTTATTGATGTTGTTATAGGTCCTCAATCTTATCATAAAATAAACAAAATATTAGACAACTTTCAAAACAATAAAAAAGAAGATGAAACAGAATTTGATACAATTGCAAAGTTTGATTTATTAGAAAAAACCAAAAATTCTAATAGTAAAATATCATCATTTTTAACTATTCAAGAAGGTTGTGATAAGTTTTGTCATTTTTGTGTAGTTCCTTACACAAGAGGTCCTGAGTGTTCAAGATCATTTAAAACTATAATACAAGAAGCAGAGGATCTTATAAAGAATGGGGCAAAAGAAATAACTTTGCTAGGTCAAAATGTTAATGCATATAGTTTTAAGGAAAAAAATAACGAATATAGAATTTCAAATTTAATCAACGAACTTGAAAAATATTCCGAACTACAAAGAATAAGATATACCACTTCCCATCCTGTAGATATGACGCCAGATTTAATTGATTGTTATTCTACAAATAAGAAATTAATGCCATTTATTCATTTGCCTATACAGTCTGGCTCAAATAGAATTTTAAAATTAATGAATAGAAAGCATAATGTTGAACATTATTTAGATATTCATAAACAATTAATGAAAATTAATCCTTCAATTAAGATATCAAGTGATTTTATTGTAGGTTATCCAGGAGAAGAAAAAAATGATTTTGATCAAACAATAGAATTAATTAAGGAAATTAAATTTATTAATTCTTTTTCATTTATTTTTAGCCCGCGTCCTGGAACAACAGCATCAAAATTACAGGAGATAGATAATAAAATTGCAAAAAATAGATTGATCGAACTTCAATCCTGTTTGTTTGAAAATCAAATTAATCATAATAAATCACTTGAAAATAAAAATATAGATGTGCTTGTTGAAAATAGTATCGAAAGTCAAAATAAATATTTTGGAAGAAATGAGTATCTAAACTCGGTTATTTTTGATGCAAACCAGAATGATATTGGAAAAGTAGTCAAAGTTAATGTGGAAAAAAGTAACCAAAACACACTTTTTGGAAAAATTAAAAATAATATGAAAGCTGCATAATTTGAACAATCCTGTTTCAAAAAAAATTAAATCAGATCTTAAATTTGTGTATTCAGAAAATAGTACACTAAGTATTATTTTTACAAAAAATGAAGATTTACTTGGTGTGGCGGGAGAATTTAATAACAATATTAAAGAATTAGAGAAAGTGACCGGTACATCAATATATTCAAGAGGAAACTCAATAATTTTGAAAAATGATCAAAAGAAAAATGAAATAGTTAAAAATGCTATTAGTTTTTTATATGACCAGTATATAATCAATGGAACAATTGAAAAAAAAGATATAATTTCTTCTATTAATAAGTTTATGATTGATGAAAAAAATAATTATAAAGAAAATATAAATTATATAATTAAAACACCAAAAAAATCTGTCATTCCAAGATCTGAAAAACAAAAGAAGTATGTCAAAGCTTTAAGAGAGAGCGATGTAATAATTTCTAGTGGACCAGCTGGAACTGGAAAAACTTTTCTAGCAGTTGCAGTGGCATTAACAATGCTTTTAGAAAAAAAAATTGAGAGAATAATTTTATCTAGACCGGCGGTTGAGGCAGGTGAAAGATTAGGTTTTCTTCCAGGTGATATGAAGGAAAAAGTTGATCCATATTTAAGACCTTTATATGACTCTTTATACGATTTGTTAGATTTTGAAAAAATACAAAAAAAAATTGAGGTCGGAGATATAGAGATTGCACCACTAGCTTTTATGAGAGGTAGAACTTTAAAAAATTCATTTGCGATATTGGATGAAGCACAAAATGCAACCGATACTCAAATTAAAATGTTTTTAACAAGAATCGGCGAAAATTCAAAAATAGTAATTAATGGAGATCCTTCTCAAGTTGATTTACCGAATAAAAATATATCTGGTCTAGGTAGATCAAAAAAAATACTTGGACATTTAGATGAAATATCATTCTTGGATTTTGATCATAAAGATGTAGTTAGACACCCATTAGTCTCAAAAATAGTTAAAGCTTATTCCATAAAGCAAAATAATGATTAATGCTGAAGTCCAGCTTGAATCAAATAATTGGAATAAAATTATTAACAATCCAAATAAATTAATTTTAGAAACTATTAAAAAATTTCCAAAAGATTATAAATTTTTAAATAAAAGAATTTATATAACTGTGTTATTAACAAATAACAAAAAAATTCAATTACTAAATAAAAATTTTAGAAAGAAAAATAAACCAACTGATATTCTTTCTTTTCCATTTTTTGATAAAAAAAACTTAAAAAAAAACTTAAAAAATAAAAAACTTTATCTAGGAGATATTGCAATTAGTTATGAAGAATTTTTAAAAAAGAATAGAGATGATTATAAAAACGGTTTTATCAAGATATTTATACATGGATTTTTGCATCTTCTAAACTTTGATCACAAGTCAAACAAGGATTTTAAAAAGATGAGCTTAATTGAAAACAAATTATTTCAAAAAGTAAAAGGGTAACTTGAAAATTAAAAAAAAAATTTTATTTGAAAGTATATATATTCTTCTCATTGGGATAATTTCTTCTTTTAGCTTACCACCCTACAATTATTGGATTATAAATTTTTTTACATTTAGTCTATTATTAATTTTCTTATTTAAGAGAATCGATAAAAATATAAAATTTTTTTTTCTTTATGGTTATATTTTTGGATTTGGTTATTTTTTATCAAGTTTATATTGGATACCCTTTTCGTTAAAATTTGATGAAAATTTTAAATCTCTAATTCTGTTTGCAATAATTATTATACCAGCTTTCCTTAGCTTGTTTTATTCACTAGCTTTCGGAATTTTCAAATTTTTCTCTAATTCGAATAATTTATTTGAAAATATTTTAATTTTTTCTTTGATCTTAAGTCTTTTTGAGTATTTGAGAGGAAATATATTATCAGGTTTTCCCTGGAATCTTTTTGCTTATTCACTTTCAAGTAATATTAGTTTTATTCAAATTAATTCATTAATCGGAATTTATGCTTTTAATATGATTATGATTAGTATTTTTTCTATTCCTTCAGTTTTCTTTTTTAAAAGAAAAAAAAATGAATTGATTGGATTTGTATTTATATTTATTACATTTATATCTTTTTACATTTACGGTAAAATAAAAATAAATGATTTTAATAATTTAGATAATATAACGCTTTCTAAAAAAATAAAAATTTTGTCAACCAGTATTCCAATTGAAAGATTTTATTCAAATTTAGATAGTGAGAAAACTTTAATAAAATTAATTGATTTAAGCAATCCAAAAGCCGAAGAGCTTACAGTATTTATTTGGCCCGAAGGAATAATTCCGAACGTTAACTTGGAGTCTTTAAAAAAAGAATTTGATTATCTACTAAAAAAATCTTTTACAAAAGATCATACTATAATCTTAGGCATAAATGATAATAAAAAATTAAACGGAAATCAAAAATATTATAATTCTTTGTCGATAATAGATAATGAAGCAAATATTTTACATAAATATTATAAAAATAATTTAGTTCCTTTTGGTGAGTTTTTGCCTCTAGAAAATGTTCTTTCACAACTAGGTCTGAAAAATTTAACTAATAATTATCAACCATATACTAAAAGTAATGAGAGAAAACTATTTAGTTTTAAAAATGATACTAAAATCAAAATATTGCCCTTGATTTGTTATGAAATTATATACTCAGGTAAGCTATCTAGCGAAACTGATTTTAACTTTATCGTCAATATTTCCGAAGATGGTTGGTTTGGTAAGTCAATCGGGCCATATCAACATTTTGCACACACTATCTTTCGATCTATAGAGTATGGAAAGTATACCCTAAGATCGGCAAATAACGGCATCTCAGCTATAATTAATCCTAAAGGAGCTATTTTAGATAAAATCGATATTGATAATGAGGGCGTTATATCAATAAATAAAATAAAGAAAGTAGAGAAAACCCTATTTTCTAAGTTTGGTAATAAAATATATTTTTTAATTATTTTATTATATATTTTTTTAATATTTTCATTTAAAAAAATAAAAAATGAATAATTTAAAAAATTACCTTTTTACAAGTGAGTCAGTATCAGAAGGTCATCCTGATAAGGTCTGTGACAGAATATCTGATATGGTTGTAGATTCTTATTTAGGGGCAGAGCCCCAATCGAGAGTGGCTTGCGAAACTTTGACTACCACAAATAAAGTTGTTCTTGCAGGAGAAGTCAGAGGACCTGAAATTAAAAAAGAAGTTTTGATACAAAAAGTAAGAGATTGCATAAAAGATATTGGTTATGATCAAGATGGATTTACTTGGAAAGAAGCTACAAAAATTGAAAGTCATCTTCATTCTCAATCAGCAGATATTGCAATGGGAGTTGATGCATCTGGAAATAAAGATGAAGGAGCTGGAGATCAAGGAATAATGTTTGGTTATGCATGCCGTGAAACTGATGTTTTAATGCCTGCTCCAATACACTACTCTCATAAAATTTTAAGGTTAATGGCAGAAGATAGAAAATCTGGAAAGCTAAAAAATATTGAGCCTGATTCAAAAAGTCAAATTACTATTGAGTATAAAGATGGAGTTCCAGCAAATGTAAAATCTGTAGTAATTTCAACTCAGCACTCAGCTGATGTTAATCAATCAAAAGTAAGAGAATTGGTTAGCCCTTATATAGAAAAAGCAATACCTAAATCATTACTAAATGGATTAGATCAAAAAGAAATTTATGTAAATCCTACAGGAAATTTTGTAATTGGTGGTCCGGATGGAGATAGTGGATTAACAGGTAGAAAAATTATTGTTGATACTTATGGTGGAGCCGCACCCCATGGAGGAGGAGCTTTTTCAGGAAAAGATCCAACAAAAGTAGATAGATCAGCAGCTTATGCCTCAAGGTACCTAGCAAAAAATGTAGTTGCATCAAAAATTTCAGATAAATGTTTAATACAATTAGCTTATGCAATTGGAGTTTCAAAACCTTTGTCAATTTATGTAGACCTTTTTGAAAATGATGAAGAAAAAAATAGACATGTTGAAAAACTTATAAATGAAAATTTTGATTTAAGTCCGAGGGGTATAAGAGAAATGCTCGGATTAAATAGAGCAATTTATGAAAAAACAGCTGCATACGGTCATTTCGGAAGAGAACCAGAACAAAATGGTTCATTTTCTTGGGAAAAAACTGATAAAGCTGACATTTTCAATAAGTAAATAAAGTTGAAAATATAAAAAAAATATCTATATTTGCTTCACATTGTTGAAATTTCAAAATGGGCCTCGGCCCATTTTTTTTTGGAGAAAACAAAAATGTTAAATAGAAGAGCTGATAAATTA
>MDSZ01021608.1_pt1 | contig 14394 bp, 14 predicted proteins | sample 811201 | NCBI WGS metagenome assembly MDSZ01 (sample SAMN05326647, study PRJNA326480) | marine metagenome | isolation source: seawater | place: Indian Ocean: North | collected 2010
AGTCATCAAATCATTGGAGTGCTTATGAGCAAGATCAACATCCAATTCACCCTGTTTTCTGCCTTTTATTCGCCATTAATTTCAACTATGACCGGTGGCTTTTTGAAAGAAGAAGGTCTTGATTATGATTGGTCTGTCGCCAAGCCCGGTGTGACCGCTATCACCGCCCTCGATGATGGAAGTGCCGATGTGGTACAATCAACACTCAGCCAAGGTTTTAACACACTCAATAAAGGTGAAACTCCAAAATGTTTGCATTTCGCTCAGATCAACGAAATGGACGGATTTTTCATCACCGGTCGCAATGCTGATCCAAATTTCCAATGGAGCAATCTTGAAGGCGCCGAGGTGCTTGTACATCATGGCGGCCAGCCAATGACAATGTTTAAATATGCGTGTCACAAGGCCGGGATTGATATCAGCAAAATCAGAATTATTGACGCGGGCAATGGCAACGAAATGGATGCTGCTTTTCGGCAAGGAAAAGGACAGTATATACATCAACAAGGTCCAGCCCCACAACAGCTTGCAGCAGACGGTGTTGGTCATGTCATTGCACAACTGGGTCCTACAATAGGTGCTTGCGGTTTTTCAAGCCTCGCCGCCACTCCTGGTTGGCTTGAAACGGATACCGCCAAGGCATTTACGCGAGCTTACATCAAAACCCGCGACTATATGAATGATGCAAGCGCCTCCGAGATCGCCAAGGCCGAAAAGCCCCTTTTCCCAGATATTGATCTTGAGGTTCTGACCGACTGCATAGCCACATATCAAGCTATGGGCTGCTGGACACGACATATAGACATTACCCAAGACGGCTACAACGCTATGCTAGATATTTTTGAGTATGATGGAAAATTGCCGCAGCGCTACAGCTATGATCAAGTTTGTGCACTACCCCCAGCGGTCTAGCGATAATTCTCACCAGACTATTTAGTTCATCGTATTCCAGGGGTAGGCGTATCATCCGCTCTCTATGCAATCTGAGATGTTTTTAACTTGTCGAATAATTGCAAACAGGTGATTGTTTTAGAGTCAAAAATAGCTTGGATAATCCTATGACACGTCATGATAATGAAACTAGAATCTCGTCCAACGTGAGCGCTGGTCAACGAAACCGCAACCCTAATAAAACTGACGCCCTGCCAGCACTGAGTGATAAAAGCAACATCGGTATTGATGGCAGCTTTGCGCCTGTTTTGGATTAAAAACCTCGACACTCAATAAAGGATGTAACAAGGAATTGTTCAATGTCTGCGCCAAAAACTGATCCTCCCAAACAGCATGGATTCGTTGGTCTTCGAGTAGTTACAGACTGGGAAAAACTTGATGCCGACGCTGTAATTTTTGGCATTCCCTATGGAAAACCATACGACCCAATGAATTTCCCAAACAACCAATCCAAAGCACCCGATGCTTTGCGAGCAGCATCACCACGTATTCTGATCGAACACGATGCCATAGACACTGATTTAAAAACAAAAAATTGTGTCTCACAATTTAAGCTTATTGATGGCGGCGACATACCGCTGCACGACAAAGACGTTCAAAGGCATTACAAAGATGCTGAGCAAGCTGTGCGCTATGCCATTAGGAAGGGTGTCATACCTGTCTCAATAGGTGGAGATGACGGCATAACCAACCCAGTTATAAGAGGGCTTGATGGATTTACTGATATTACAATTATTCAAATCGATGCCCATCTGGATTGGCGAGATGAGAGGTTTGGCGAGAAGGATGGCTATTCAAGTCCCATGCGCCGCGCTTCAGAGTTGCCTCAGATATCAGCAATACATCAGATCGGAATCAGGTCATTTGGCAGCTCAAGGAAAATAGATCTTGAAGAGGCCCAAAGATGGGGTGCAAAAATTCATAGCGCCCAAAAAATTCATACACATGGTATGAAGTCAGTGATTGATGCATTGCCAAAGGATGGACAATTCTTTGTTTCTCTGGACGTTGATGGGCTAGATCCTACAGTTATTCCTGGCACCATTGCTTTGGCCCCTGGAGGTATTATGTGGTGGGAATTAGTCGAACTATTCGAAGGGCTAGTAAAAAAAGGTAAGATCGTTGGATTAAATGTAGTTGAGCTCGCTCCTAAAAATGATCTCAATCAGATTTCTATGATTGCCGTTGGTCGGCTTATCTTGAAATTACTGATGCTTCAATTGAGCTCCTCTGGACCATCAAGTTGAAATTTTGATCGAGTTGTATTTAGAATATTACTCACTGATCTTTCCAGTTTTTCGATGAATAATTGACTAATTTGTGGAAGGGTACGGTGCTTCGGAATAATCAGGCTCACATTTTGATATATACGAGGCCAAAAGGGTCGAAAAATTAATTTTTTAGTTGATTTACTCTTCCAATTTTTTTGATACAACCAAACACTAAGCAAAGACATAAAACCAACTGAAAGGCCTTTTTCTACAATAGTATACTGTGCAGCAGCGTTCTGTAGGGAAAATGGGATGTTGAGTCTAGCGTCAACAGTTTCAAAAGCTGCCCTCAATTGAATAGTTAGGTCATGCTCAGGCAAAAATGTCGAAAAAGGAGTGCCATCCAGATCATTTGGTGTGAGGAATTTGTGATTAGAAAGAGGATGGCCATCGGGCAGTGCTATCACTGTTGGCAAAGAAAAATCCTTAGTAAAAAAAAGTTCCGATCTTTCTGGGTTTTCTGCAAATCCGATGTCGAATTTTTGAGAGGCAATACTCTCTTGAACTCGTGCAGATGGTTGAGCCCTGAGGTAGAACTGAGCATCTCTGTGCTCCCTTGCGAAATCAGCTATTATTTGCGGCAGGAATATTTCTGAGAGAACTGGCATACATGCAATACGAATTTGAAATGGCTGATTCGAGCCTTGCACCATAAATCTCTCAAGATTTTTCATCTTTTCTAGTATTTCTTCAGCGCGTTCCAAAAAAAACTTTGCTTCAGGCACTGGTTGCAAGCGACCATTCATTCGCTCGAATAGTTTATAGCCAATTTTTGTTTCCGCATCACCTATGACTAGACTGAGTGCTGGCTGGGATCGGCCCAAAGCGAGTGCGGCTTTAGAAATTGAACCGGTGTTAATTACTTCTCTAATCACCATTAAATGCCATATTTTTAGCACTTCAGTCTCCACAACGCACAACAGGGTGGGCGTAAAACGAAAATATATAATAAATTCTTATACTATTAACAGTATTTATAATTTGGTTAAATAGTGTTTCGGTTGTCTAATTTCTGTAAGAAAAGTGATTTGTTCTGGTTTCTTGGAGTGATTTAGCTTTTTGGCGCTTCATTTTTGTACACCAGAATGTAAGGGCAACATCGGGTTTGCCCCAAAATTAGGGAGGAATTTATGAAATATTTGAAGAAACTTTTCGCTACAGCGCTTGTTTCGCTAATGGCGATGGGTGGGGTTGCTCAAGCAGCTGACATGACCTTTTTCAGGATAGGAACCGGCGGCGCCGGCGGCACTTATTTTCCAATTGGTGGTTTGATTGCAAATGCAATTTCAAGCCCACCTGGAGCGCGCTCTTGCGATAAGGGCGGAACATGTGGCGTTCCCGGACTGGTAGCAATCGCTGTCTCAACAAATGCATCTGTGTTCAACATGAATGCTGTTCAAGCTGGGAATCTTGAAGCTGGCTTAGCAGGTGCACAAAGTGTTACTCAGGGCTTCGAGGGTACAGGCAAATTCAAAGGCGATAAAAAAGACAAAGTGCGTATCATTGCCAACCTATACCCAGAAGATATGCATTTAGTTTTGCCAAAAGGTGCAAAGCTCAACAGCTTAAAAGATCTTGAAGGCAAGCGCGTTGGCGTTGCCTCAGCTGGTTCGGGAACACAGGTCTCTGTGAAGATGATCTTAAAGCATTACGGTATCTCAGTGAAAGAAAATGAGCTTGGCTTGAAGCAGAGTGCCCAGCGTCTCGCAGATGGTCAAATCGATGCTTTTTTCTATGCCGGTGGAACACCTTTTGCTGCACTTATCCAACTCGGATCAACCAAAGGTTTTGAATTATACAATTTCTCTGCAGCAGAGCAGAAAGAAATTAATAAGATCATTCCGTATTACGTTGAGTCTAAAATCCCAGCCGGAACGTATGAGACAATCGGATATGACGTAGCAACTGTGGCTGTGAACGGCCAGTTAGTTACGTCGATTGACCAACCGGAGGAGCTCATTTATGGAATCACGAAGGCACTATGGAGCAAAAAAACCAGAGGCTTGCTTGATAAAGGCCACTCCAAAGGTAAGGCAATACAGCTGGACACAGCCCTCAAGGGTGTATTGATCCCAGTTCATCCTGGAGCCGCCAAATTCTACAAAGAAAAAGGCATGATGTAATAGAAAGCATGAGCCAGTAAAATCAAATTACAGAGGTTGTCTAAAAGACAACCTCTGTAGTTTTTTACATAGAAATTCTTCTAACTCTATCTAGCGGTATACTGAGGTCGGACAAATGGCTCAAATTAATGTTAAAAAAGCTGAGGAGTTGGAAAAAAAATATGATTCGGGACTTCAGACACGTGTCATTGGACCGAATTTAATAAAGTTCACATACTATTTTTCAATTCTGTTTGCTGCATACCATTACATTACTTCAGGCATCGGGGTGCCAATTGATTACTGGCACATGGGTTCACACATGGCTGGTGTAATGATACTGGTATTCATTGGTTTTCCTGCCATCCGTGGAAAAAGTAACAGCCAATTACAACCAAATGCTTGGTGGATATACGGTAATGTGCCGATCTGGGATTGGCTTTTGATAATTGCTGGCGTTTCCTCTGCTTATTACGTTGGCATTACATGGTACGAAATTGATTTTGAGTTTCTTGGTGGTCGCTTTCAACTTCCTGATCAGGTGATGCGTCAGGGCAATCCAGCACAAATTGACGTGGTTTTTGGAACGATTCTCGTTTGTGTTTTGTTAGAAGCTGTCCGTCGAACTCTTGGTATTATCGTACCCATTATTATCTGCATCTTTACCGTATATGCTGTTTTCGGCATGTATATGCCTTTTCAAATTATCAAACATCCAGGGGTCAGCTGGGATTTGTTCATCAATAGTATGTATTTCCCGGAAGAGGGCATTTTTGGCGTGACCCTCTGGATTGTTTCGACCGTAGTATTTCATTTTGTCCTATTCGGAATTCTGGCCCAGCGCATGGGATTAGGCCAATTTTTTGTTGATGTGGCAACTGTCGCAGCTGGACGCTACACTGGTGGGCTGGCAAAAGTGAGTGTTGTATCCTCTGCTTTTTTTGGAACAATATCAGGTTCTTCAATCGCAAACACTGTATCCACCGGTTCCCTGACAATTCCGAATATGAAACGAATGGGATACCCTGGTCACCTAGCAGGAGGTGTTGAAGCCGCATCCAGTGCAGGCGGCCAAATTACCCCCCCAATCATGGGCGCAGCCGCGTTTGTCATGGCAGAATTTCTTGAACTACCCTATACAACCATTATTTTGGCAGCGCTGGTTCCAGCCGCGATGCATTACGTTGGTGTTATATCAATTGTTCACTTTAAGGCAAAGCGCCTTGGCCTTAGCGGCATGCCAGAGTCTGAAATTCCAAAACTGTGGGATGTGATTAGACGAGGATGGCCTACCGCTATACCACTTGCGGTGCTAATTTATGTGCTTTTTAGCGGTTATTCTCCGCATATGGCAGCCTTCTGGGGCATTACGACGGCGTTAGTTGTTGGTTTCTTAAATCCAATGCACCGTATCGGCCTTAATGATATCATGGATGGCTGTGTAGTCGGGGTAAAATATGCCCTTGCTGTGGGCGCTGTCTGTTCTGCCATTGGCATCGTTGTTGGTGTCGTTAACACAACCGGCTTAGGTTTTAGGCTCGGTTTCATGGTTACAGAGGTGGCGGTTAACTTTGGTGAGGCAACGCTTCCACTAATTGCGTGGTTCCCGCTGGCAGATTTTAATCTGCAGGATATCACTCTTTTCATCTCACTGGTTATGATTGCCGTTACTTGTATTTTTATGGGGGCTGGACTTCCAACAACCGCCCTATACATCATGCTGGCAACAGTTGCACAACCCGCACTTGGAAATCTTGGCGTACCACCACTCGCGTCTCACTTGTTTGTGCTTTATTATGGCGTTATTTCCGAGATTACTCCGCCAGTCTGTGCGTCCGCCTACGCTGCTGCTGGTATCGCTGGAGCTAATCCTTTTAAAACAGGTTTGTCAGCGTTTTCCCTTGGTATCGGCAAACTTCTGGTTCCGATGGTGTTTGTCTACTCGCCCGCTATGCTAATAGTGCTTGATGACTATTTTACATGGGCTGAGTTCATCCAAACAGCAACTACGTGCGCCCTGGGTGTATTCCTTATATCCGCCTCGGTTGCCGGATATTTCCTGGCGTATATGAACGGTCCAAGCCGCGTGATGTTTGCATTGGCCGGATTGCTTCTGGTTTCTCCAAACACTGATGCAATGCTATACGCTGCGTTGTTGGCATCACCAGTTTTGGCCCATCAAGTTTATGAGCGCTATTTCAATAAGGGGTCTCAAACGAAGGAGATTTGATGCGTCCAACTTCACGCGCAACCCAAACGAATTATAAATGGGATTATGGCGGTGTTGGACAACCGCTTGTCAATGTGGACATGCACTGGCATATCTCGCCAGAAACAGATCACAACATCTACACTCGTCGTGAGAAAGAAATTTGTTTTCTGTTAATATTAACTCTATTTGCAATAACTGGCTGGCACGACATTGGTACAAAATTATGAGGGAGTCAAAAGCTGCCATTGATGTTGCCGTTGTTGGTGCAGGCATCATTGGGGTCTGCACAGCACTAGAGCTAGTTGAGCGAGGCCTACAGGTCACTATTTTCGATCCAGCACCTGTTTGCAGTAAAACGAGTTATGGAAACGCTGGTGTGATTTCACCTTGGACATGCGTGCCTCAATCAATGCCAGGTTTGTGGAAACAAATTCCCAAGTGGCTAATTGATCCCGACGGACCAGTTTCAATACGTTCAGCATATCTGCCAAAATTTTTGCCGTGGGCATTAAGATTTTTTGCAGCAGGTCGGATAAACCGCATTGACCCTATCGCAGACAGTTTATTCCAACTAAGCAAAGGAAGTGTTAACGCCTACAAGAAACGGCTTGCAGGAACAGGGAAAGAAAACCTCATTCGTGATTCCATGTATGTGCATGTCTACCGAAATCCCAAAGCTGCATCACTAGATCATTTGGTTTGGCGATTACGACAAGAACGCCAAGTACCACTTGAACTGATAGACAAGAATACGTTGCGAGAAATTGAGCCAGATATTTCAACCGATTATAAAGCGGCTATCATCATTAGAGAACAGGGACGAGCTAGTGATCCTGCTGGTATTGGCATTGCTTTGGCAAAAAAAGCTAAAGAAAAAGGTGTTGCTCATATTGAGACCACGGTACAGCAGGTCTGTCCTGATCAAGGGCTTGGCTGCGGGCTATTAACAGATCAAGGCACCTTTGTTGCAAAGAAAATTGTGCTAGCCGCAGGGGTTTGGTCCTGTCAATTATTGAAGCAATTTGGAATGAAATTACCACTCGAAGCTGAAAGAGGTTACCATTTAGTCCTACGTGATCCCGGAATTACAATCAACAACTCTGTTATGGATGCCGAACAAAAATACGTCGCGAGCCTGATGAAAGCAGGTGTAAGAGTAGCAGGGACAGCTGAGTTTGCCGGGCTCAATGCAAACCCAAATTTTTTTCGAGCTCAGCGATTTGCGACGCAAGCAAAAAAACTGTTCCCAAAATTAAATGTTGGTGATGCGGAAGAATGGATGGGAACAAGACCGAGCTTTCCTGACAGCCTTCCCTGCCTTGGTGAGATCCCCGGCGTTAAAAACATTATTGCGGCCTTTGGACACTCTCACTATGGACTCGGTATGGGCCCTGGCACAAGTGAACTCATTGCAGATTATATCACAAATCAGGGCTCAGACAGAAACCTCTCACCCTATAGCATCAAGCGGTTTCAATGACACAGACAACTAAGTCAACTTTTGACGCTATTATTGCGGGTGGTGGTTTGGTTGGCCTTTCAATTGGCTACGGCCTATCTAGGCTCGGTTTATCAGTGCTGCTGCTGGATGCCGGAGATACAGCCATTCGCGCTGCACGTGGCAATTTTGGCCTTGTATGGGTACAGGGGAAAGGTGCCTATTTTCCACCCTATGCTGATTGGACAATGAGATCATCACAATTATGGCCAAAATTAGTCGATGAATTGCAAGAAATTGATGGACCGGAGTTAGACTTTTATCAAGATGGCGGCCTTAACGTCTGTCTTAGTGAAGATGAAATGCAGAAAAGATTCGATAAGTTGGAGCAGTTACGGATGCACCAAAATGGTCGATTTCATTTTGAGATGATTGATCGCACTGCCTTGAAAGACATCATGCCAGGCATCGGACCACAGGTTGTGGGAGCTGCCTACTGTTCACACGACGGACATGTAAACCCACTTTATTTGATACGTGCGTTGCAAACCGGATTAACGCAAAATGGTGGGGTCTGTCTTCCCAACGCACCAGTGCATGAGATTTACAAAAATGGCAATAGTATTTGCGTCACGACGACAGAGCAAAGCTTTCAATGTCAGAGACTGGTTTTGGCTGCAGGCCTCGCTAACGCCAAACTTGCGCCCATGATAGGCTTAGAGCAATCAATACAACCGCAAAAGGGACAAATTATCATCACCGAAAAGCTTGACCATCAATTATCGCTGCCCACGGTGCTGATACGACAGACCGAAGAGGGTGGATTAATGATTGGCGACAGTCATGAGGACAGCGGTTTTGATGTTGATGTATGCCCCAATATCATCAGTGGCATTGCTGATCGAGCGCTTGCCACTCTTCCAGCCCTTGCAGACGTTGGCGTTGTTCGGAGTTGGGCCGCACTTCGCGTAATGTCAAAAGACGGTTACCCGATCTATGACCAGTCAGAGAGCATGCCAGGAGCCTACGCTATATCATGTCATAGCGGAGTTACTCTATCTGCAGCACACGCATTTGATCTTGCGGAGTACATTGCAAGAGCTGAATTGGGACAGGAACTTCAAAAATTTTCTCAGAGACGATTCGATGTTTAAATCGACCATGAAAAAACCCGGAAAGCCTATTCAGTTTTTCTTTGAAGGTAAAACATTCACCGCAATGAATGGTGATAGCGTTGCTGCCGCCCTTTTACGAGTTGGTCAGACACGGTTCCGACACGCCACAAACGATGACATTAGGGGACCTTACTGTATGATGGGAGTTTGTTTTGAATGTCTTGTCGAGATTGATGGCAGACCAAACCAGCAAGCCTGCCAAATCATGCTCCACAGCGGTATGCGCATCCGAAGGCAGCAGGCTCCTAATCTAGATAAAAACACAAAGGAGCAAGCCGGTGGCTGATAAGCATTTTCAAGTTGCCATTGTAGGTGCTGGACCCGCAGGAATGTCAGCTGCAATCGCCATGACAAAAGCGGGATTGAGCAACATTGTCATCGATGACCAAAAAGGCAGTGGTGGACAGGTGTATCGTAACTTAAAAGATAATAAGTCACTAACCCCAACTTATCTCGGCGAGAGTTATTACACCGGCCTCGACCTATACAAAGCCTTCACTGATTGCAAAACTGTATACCGACCTAATTGTACAGTTTGGCAAATTACAGAAAATCATGAGATAGCCGTTGTTTGGAATGGCAAGGCTGAATTGATCACCGCTGATTACATTATCCTTGCCACTGGTGCCATTGAACGGGCAATGCCAGTTCAAGGCTGGACACTTCCCGGCGTTATGAGCGTGGGTGGAGCACAAACCCTGCTAAAACAAGCTGCCCTAGGTGCGAATGATGCAATTTTTGTAGGAGCAGGACCCCTTCTATATCTAACCGCATGGCAGTATATAGAGGCTGGACTCACTGTTCGTGCGGTAATTGATACGACACAGAAAATAAATTGGTTATCTGCACTCCCATTTACACCTCTTGCATTACTGCAACCCAAGATGCTGGCGATGGGGCTAAAATGGCTTCACAAAATAAAGGCCAAAACAACTGTTATAAAAAATGTTAAAAAAGTCGAAATTATCGGCAAGGAGGCAGTTGAGGCATTATCCTACACCACAAAATCAGGCAAGAAGATCCAAATCTCAACAAAAACAGTATATTTGCATCAGGGAGTTGTTCCAAACGTTAACCTCTCAATGGCGACAGGACTTGATCATAAATGGGACAAAAGAGCCCATTGCTGGCGACCGGTAACTGATAAAACTGGAAAAACATCTGATGAAAGGATTTACATTGCCGGGGATGGAAGCGGAATTGGTGGTGCTGAAGCTGCGGCAATTTCTGGAAAATTAGCCGCAAGTACAATCGCTATGCGGTTTGGCAAAGTAGGATCTTTATCCCAGCTATTTTACAAATTTCAACATGTATATTCTCTTAGCATAAGACCATTCCTTGACCGACTCTACCTGCCCCCAGCGCAGTTCAGAGTGCCACAAAATGACAGTGCAATAATTTGTCGGTGCGAAGCCGTTAATAAAGCCGATATAAACGCTGCACTTGCAAGCGGAGCCACTGGACCAAATCAATTAAAGGCATTCAGTCGTGCCGGGATGGGACGATGTCAAGGTCGTAATTGTGGTCTGATCGTACAGGAAATGATTGCCGCCCATACCGGTCAATCAATGGCCGATACTGGTTATTACCGGCTTCGCCCACCAGTAAAACCGATTACTCTGGCTGAGCTTGCCAGCCTAGATGGACCATGGCCACAGTAACAAAAACAGCTAAAACAGAATCCGCCTCGAGAGCGCGGCCTGTTGTAATTATTGGCGCTGGAATTCAAGGCTGTGCCACAGCATTTTTTTTAAGACAACGCGGCCAGTCAGTTATCGTATTAGAGAAAGACCAAGTAGGGCGTCACGCATCTGGGGTAAACGCCGGTGGAGTTCGCAGTCTGGGAAGAAATATTGCTGAGATTCCATTATCACTCGCTGCGATGCATTGGTGGAATCAGATAGACCAGTTGCTTGATATAAAGGATGGATTTCATAAAAATTTCTATGTGAAATTGGCACTTGATGATGCCGGGGCAAAACTTGCTGCAAGTCGGATTCAACAACTACAAAAAGGGGGATTCACGCATGAGCGATGGATTGACGCAGATCAACTGCACCAGCGCATCCCACGTTTAACAAGAGAGATTCTTGGTGGAGTTTTGGTTGAAGGGGACGGATGGGCCATACCATGGAAAATCACCCGTGCCTTTTATGAGAAAGCCGTTGCTCTTGGCGCTGAATTTAGGATGCCCGTCACTGTGAAATCCTTGGATTATTTCGGGGATCATTGGCAAGTCAGCACTGATTCTGGCAAAATAGAGACGGACATTGTGGTTAATTGTGCAGGCGCGTGGGGAACTCAAATTGCAAAGATGGCTGGAGATGATCTGCCAATTGAGGCACATGCTCCAATGCTGGTTATTACCGATCAACAACCAAGATTTCTTGATGCCGTGATTGGTGTTATGGGACGCACCTTATCGTTTAAGCAGCTTGATAACGGATCCATGGTTATTGGAGGAGGCATATGCGGCAAGGCAGATATAGTGAAGAACAAAACCGAACTTCCACCTGCGGGACTTAGCACCTTCGTAATGACAGCGGGCACAGTATTTCCTCATTTAAAAGATGTTGCCATTTTACGAGCATGGGCTGGAATTGAAGGCTACACGGCCGATAATTTGCCATTCATTGGCCGTGGAAGTCAGTCAGGAATTATTCATGGATTTGGCTTTTCGGCTCATGGATTCCAACTCGGACCTGCTGTCGGAGAGGCACTAGCTGACCTAGTTATGTCACAACAGCCAAGAATTGACCTAAAACCATTTTCAACAGATCGACTCAAAGCGAGATTAGATAAGAACAACTAGCTACTCAAATTATTTCAAAGTTGTCCCCAATTTGTCTTTCAGGGAATAATATTGCATTGCAGCAGGAAGAAACCAAGGCCTTCCTGAGTAAAATGGCATAGTTCGAAATGGCAGGCCTTGGTAAACGCTCACATTCAAATCACCAAGAACCATCTGCGCGGCCTTTTGACCAAGCCAGCGCGCCCATACAGTTCCGGAACCACAGAAGCCTACGGGATAAATCACACCATCATTCACGGCCAACTTTGGCAACTGATCAAATGGAAAAGCAACAAAACCAAACCAATGATTTGTAATTTCTACATCACCTAACTGTGGAAAAATATTTTTCAAACCACTCAAAAGACGGCCGCGCGCCCGCTCCGGATTAGAACTCAATCTTCGACCCCCAAGCAAGATCCGTTTTCCATCTGGAGAGGGCCTGTAATAGTGACCAAGTTGCAAGGCCTCACTGTACATATTTAAACCTGGCATGAGATTTTTCACCATATTTTCACCCAGATCTTCTGTTGCAATCATCTCAGAAATGACAGGTACTAATCTTCGACGCAACCAAGGTTGTGTTTCATCCGAGTATGCATTGGTAGCGCATATCACATGCCCTGCAGAAATAGAGCCCCTGCTTGTATTTACTTCAAAGCGGGACTCTACAGAACTCAACTGTATTCTTTTTATTGTGAGCATTTTTGTTTGCGTTGATATTTTGACTGATGCCGCCTGAGCAACTTCACACATGCCCCTGAGAAGCTTGGCAGGGTGTATCCCTCCTATGTCATCCCTCAGAACACCCCCGCAGTAGCGTTCTGTCTCGATAAAACTAGACATCGACGCAGAGTCATAAACCGTTGCATTAGTTCCTAGAATTTCATTTATTTTGTCTGTATCGCGCTTAAGACTCTCCAGAGCGCGTGGACGGAGCGCACCAACAAACCTCCCACAGATTTGAAGATTACAATCTATTTCTTCTCTCCTGATAAAATCAAATAAATCAGCCCTCGCCCGGTGTGCCTCAAGATAAAATGCCTCAGCCCCTTCTTCTCCAAATTTTTTTGACAAGGCCTCGAGCGAAAGCCGAATATTTCCACTGGTCAGACCACCATTACGTGTTGATGCACCAGAACCCACTTGATCTTTCTCTATTACAATTACGTTGAGTCCTGATCGTGCGAGTGCTATCGCAGCTCCAAAACCAGTGTAACCACCTCCGATAATTAAAACATCCGTACTTGTTGGCCACTCATCCAAATAAAAATCCTGAGGGGGAGCTTCATTCCACCAGTATGGATCTGAGGAGATTTTAGCCATCATTTTCTCCGAATAAAAATCACTGAAATACTTAAGCCATACTTAGCGTATAAAGTTGTTCTTCAATTAGCAAATGATCATCAGAAGCTACTACTTCGCAAACACTGTTTATGCTTTCTAACCATGCAAAAATTGCAAGAAATGGTTTCTCATAACATATAGTTGCATGGGTTTGCATTCCAGGATTCCAGATCAGCGATCCAGCGCAATGATTTTGCCATTCCCCAAAATTAAATCTCCAAGCTGACTTTTCAGATAGGTTTAGATAAAGTTCTGGCGCCTCATGATGATGGTCTCTGTACAAAGTCCAAGATCCGAGCGTAAATAATCCAACCATGAGATCCTTGGTTTGAATTAAGCTACCTTTTGGCCCAATTATTTGAGTGTGCAAGTTAGACTCGCAATACCTCGCACCCAAATTCGAACCTTGCGGATAAAACTCAAATTTATCCTCTCTCCAAGTCAAATCTGTGATACATGCTTCTAAATTTTTAATAATCTCAGCTACTTTTTGATCCTTCGATTGGTCTATCGCGTTCCTTACCATTTTCTCATGAATAGGCTGATTTTTAGAACTTTCACTTGGAATATTTTGGCAACTGTCCAACGTGTAGATTTTGTTCAAAAGCAAGTCAGCGCTGCTTGACTCAGTTCTGAAATTCTCAAACTGGAGACAAATCGAGTTAAGTAGCTTTTGCAAACGTTTTTGTTTGCCTTTACCTTTTTGATTGATACCTTTAACCAATGAAAACTTTTACCAGATTGTGACATTTTCACGAACGAGGCTGATAGTTTTTTTCCTTGCAGTCAAATTCAAAATATCTTTTGGATGAGACAAGTAAAATAGGTAATTGGTTGAGGACAAAATGGATAATTTAAGGCACTTTGATATTTCAACCGACAGCAAAAATATTTGTTGGGCCAAACTCGACGTAAAAGGAAAGTCGGTAAATGTTCTTACGCAAGAAGTAATGCTGGATCTTGCAAAACTTCTAGATTGGTTGGAGGAAAATGACAATTTAAGAGGCTTTGGTTTTATGTCCGGGAAGCCAGGTGGATTCATCTATGGCGCTGATATTTCTGAGTTTGAACTTTACAAAAGTGCAACAGATGTTCTTCACCACATGC
>MDSZ01088186.1_pt1 | contig 14394 bp, 11 predicted proteins | sample 811201 | NCBI WGS metagenome assembly MDSZ01 (sample SAMN05326647, study PRJNA326480) | marine metagenome | isolation source: seawater | place: Indian Ocean: North | collected 2010
CTATAGGTTTGGAGAAATTATTGATTTAAGTGGAGAAAATGCTAAAATTCGATGGAATGATTCAGGGGCTGAAACAGAAATCGCTACAACTTCATTATTCCCTGCTGATGATCAAATAGTAAGTGGAAGAATAGACATCGGAAGATGTATGTTTTGTGGATTGTGTATGGAAGCATGCGATTTTAGTAGTTTCTTTATGACAAATGAATATGATGGCATGTCAGGATTTACTCGTCAAGACTTGTGGTTTGACGCTGAAAGAACCAGAGTATTACCTTCACAACATCAAGAAGCGGTAGATGCTGAATTAGCAAAACGTGCAGCAAAAGAACGAGCGAGAAGAGAGAAGAGGAAAGCAAAAGCAGAGGCGTAAACATGGGTGTTGTAGAAAATTCAATCTTTTTCCTATTTGCAATAATTGCAATTGGTGGTTCACTAGGTACTGTATATGCAAAAAAGGTTGCCCATTCTATGATGTCACTTATTTTCGCTTTCCTAGCCGTTGCGGGTGTATTTATTTTACAGGAAGCTGAGTTTTTAGCTGCAATTCAAATTCTTGTATATTTAGCAAGTGTAATGCTAGTTGTTTTATTTGGTGTAATGTTAACTAGAACTCAAATTATGGAGGATTTTGAATGAAGATGGTTTCCACATTGGTAAGAATTGGAATTCTTCTTGTTGGCATCCTTATTTTTTCTAATGTTGCTGATTCATCAAATTGGGGGGATTCATCAAGTGGTTCTCTTGACAACATTAGTTTTGCTACAAACATGCTAGTTGATTGGGGATTTGTTGTAATATTGATTGGTGTTTTACTTTCAATGGCAATGGTTGGTGCTGCATATTTAGTAAGAGACGAGAGAAAAGAAAATTTGGTTTGGAATGGAGGTGAGTCAAGTGATTGATCCTTCATGGGTTGCTGGTCTTGGAGTAATCATATTCTCCATCGGACTATGGGGCGCTTTTACTAGAAAGAATGCAATTATCGTATTAATGTGCATAGAATTAATTCTTAATGCTGTAAATCTCAATTTTGTAGCTGGAGCTGCTCATTATGGGGATGAGTCAGGATGGATGTATGCTGCATTTGCAATAGCTATTGCTGCTGCAGAAGTTGCCATAGGTTTGGCGATTTTCTTATCACTTTATTCAAAACACAAAACAATATCTTTAGATGAAGTTGAATTATTAAAAAATTGAGGGAGAAAAATGGCTGGTGATGTTTCTGTAGAGTTTTGGGTTGCTACAATTCCATTTGTTCCCCTACTAACTTTTCCAATAATTCTATTCCTTGGACAATATTTCAATGGTAAAGATTGGTGGAAAAATATTTTGAAAGAGGGTGGTGCAATTTCATTAATGTCTATGGGAGTTGTATTAATTCTAACTTCGATGGTTGTCGCACAATTCATAGGTGAAATGCATCATGGACAAGGAAAAGATATCTTGGATTGGATTACATTTGATGTTTTACGTTCGGATGGAATGACAAATGGAGTTAATTTAGGATTTGGAATTTATATTGATCATGTTTCATTAATGCTATTATTCGTAGCGTCCTTCCTATGTTTCTTAATTAATTGGTTTTCAATTGGATACATGAATACTGATAAAATAAATGATAATCGAAATCATAGATTCTATGCTGAATTCCTAATCTTTTGTTCTGGAATGCTAGGTATGGTATTAGCGGATAACTTCCTTTGGTTGTTTATTTTCTGGGAGATAATGGGTCTTTGTTCTTATCTTTTAATTGGATTTTATTATGAAAAGCCTTCTGCTGCTTCTGCTGCAAAAAAAGCATTTTTAACAACACGTGTTGGAGATGTTTTCCTAATGATTGGATTAATAATAATGTGGAATATATACGGCTCTTTAGAATTTGATGTTATCTTTGGCTGGAATTATTTCACAAATCCAGTTGATATGACTTTACTTAAGACCGCGTTAATTTTGATGTTTATTGGTGCTGTAGGAAAATCCGCACAATTCCCACTTCATGTATGGTTGCCTGATGCAATGGAAGGCCCAACTCCAGTTTCTGCTTTAATTCATGCAGCTACAATGGTTAATGCGGGTCTTTACTTAGTCGCAAGAATGTTTCCAATCTTTACTGGAACCGCAGATAGTAATTTAATTGGAGATCTTGCTGATGTTGGAATAATTATTGCAATGATTGGAGGTATTACTGCATTCATGGCTGCGGGAATTGCATTTGTTCAAAATGATATTAAGAAAGTCCTTGCCTATTCGACTATGAGTCAACTAGCGTATATTTTCACAGGACTTGGTGCGGCATTATGGTTCGCTAGTAAAGGGAAATCAGAATTAGCATTGTTCGCATTAGGTGCATCATTGTTCCACCTTTTCAATCATGCAATGGCTAAAGGAATGTTATTCATGGCTTCTGGTTCAGTAATTCATGAAATGCATCATGCACATCACCACATTTCGCATGGTGAGCATGAAGGGTTCGATGCCCAAGATATGACAAATATGGGTGGATTAGCATCTAAACTTCCAATCACTTCAACAGCAATGGCCGCAGGATCCATGAGTATCATAGGCATTCCACTAATTGGTGGTTTCTGGTCAAAAGAAGGAATTATTGCTAAAGTTTGGAAAGCAGCAATTTATGATGGTGGTTATTTACTATTTATTCCTGCAATTTTATTATTAATTTCTGCAGGTATGACTGGTTTTTACATGAGTAGAATGTGGTTTATGACTTTCGCTGGAAAACCTAAGACCAAAGTTGCAGAACATGTACATGAGGAAACTCCTTGGATTAAATTCCCTCTAGTAATTCTAACATTCATGACTCTAGGTGGTATCGTATTTGCTTCTTTACACTTTGTTAATTGGGTCTCTACAGGTCATGCACTTCATTATGATTTAGTCTATGAAATGAAACATGCATTTTTAGCAATGGATAAAGAAGGTGTTATCGATTCAACGTTCTTAATATTAACATGGGCTACTATTGGCTTATCTTCATTAATTGGTCCAATCATAGCAATGTCTCTATATGGTGGAAACCTAAAGGATGGAGAAAAAGCAATACCGACAGTTTCTTGGTTAGTTAAAATATCAGGGATGGTTAGAAATAGATGGCAATTCAACAATAAATCTCTAGCAGAATCTGGATTAGCTGAAGCATTAAGAAGAAGATTGTATTTTGATGACCTTTATGATTGGTTCTGTTTGAAAATAATTGTACCAATTGGTTTAGGTGCAGCATTATTTGACAAAAAGGGTATTGACGGAGTAATAAAAGGAATAGAATCTGGAAGTCAATCAACTAGTACTTGGATTAGAAAGTTAACAACAGGATCTGCTCGTGATTATATCATGATGGTAGCGCTTGGTTCACTACTATTGGTAGGATTAATTTGGGGGATGGTATGATGGCTGAAAATAAACTAAATGATGGTATGTATGTAATTGGTGGTTTATTTATCGCAATCGCCGCAATGATGTTCTTATCTCCTATTTCTTTAATGGAAGATGATTGGGTTACTCTTCCACTCATCGGCCTTCCAATTTTAGGTTCTTTATTGCTAATGGGATTTTCATCCGCAGTTCCTGCTTGGAGAAAGGAAAGTATTTCTGAAACAATAAAATATGCATCTCTTGGAATTTCGCTTATAGTTTTAACAATAACAAGTTTAATGATGACTGATATTTTGATGAATGTGCATTGGGCAAACATTACTTTCAATCAATATATGTATGAAGTCGAATATAATTGGATTGAATCTATTGGTGCAGAATGGCATGTTGGAATTGATGGTCTTTCAATGCCAATGGTATGGTTAACTGCACTTTTAGTCCCTGTTACAATTATTACTACCTGGAATGAAAAGAAACCGTGGTATTACCATCCATTACTAGTTCTAATGGGTGGTTGTTTAATCGGAGTATTTGTGGCACTAGATTTCTTTATGTTCTATGTATTCTGGGAATTAACTCTTGTTCCAATGTTCTTTTTAATTTTAAATTGGGGCGGAAAAGAAAGAAAGTATGCTGCTCAAAAATTCTTTATCTATACATTTAGTGCTTCAATTTTAATGCTTTTAGGAATTATCATACTCTATTTATTACAAGATCCTTCAACAGCAAATTCTAGCATAACGGGAAGAAGTTTCGATATGCATGAAATGATTAAAAATGCTCAACAAGAAGTAATCCTTGGAAATATTTGGCTTGGTGCAGGAACTCAAAAACTATTATTTGTATTATTTATGGTGGGATTCCTAGTAAAACTTCCTGTCGTTCCATTCCATACTTGGTTGCCAGATGCTCACGTTCAAGCACCAACTGGAGGTTCAATGCTATTAGCTGGTGTTATGTTGAAAATGGGCGGTTATGGTATGTTTAGAATACCAATTTCCATGTTCCCCCATGCAGTAGTTGAATTTCAGATGTTGTTGATGATTATTGGTATGATTAGTTTATTTTACGGGGCATGGGTATGCCTAGGTCAAACAAATCTAAAACGAATGGTCGCTTATTCTTCAGTTTCGCATATGGGTATAATTCTTTTAGGTATTGCTAGTTTACAACCATTAGGTTTTGCTGGTGCTATTTTCATGATGTTCGCACATGGTTTAATTTCACCAATGCTGTTTGGTGTTGCTGGAGCTTTCAAACATCACTACCACACATTGGAAATCGGTTCTATGCGTGGCATGGCTAAACATAGTCCTTGGTTAGGAGGAAATATGATGTTTTCATGGATGGCAAGTCTTGGTTTACCTCTATTAGCAGGATTTGTAGCCGAAGTAGCGGTATTAGTTGCATTGTGGTTTGAATTCGGATGGTGGGTAATAATTCCTGGAATCACTTTAGCAATCACTGCAGCATATTACTTATGGAGTATGCAAAGAACTATTTTTGAAGGTGGAGAGAAAACACAGCCACCTGAATCTTTAGGAGATGAAAAACCTAAAGACATCTATCTTACTGAAAAGGTCGGACTTATGGCATTAGCTATTTTAATCGTAATTTTTGGTATTTTCCCATTCATCTTCTTTGAAATGATGTCTGGATATAGTAGCGAGCTTATCGAGAGTGTTTTGTTAGATGAAATCTCAGGGAGGTGGGGTTAAATGGCATATGATGCAGTAAGTGTAGAGGGCATTAAATACCTTTTACCTGAATTAGTATTGGTTAGTGGTATTCTTGCTTTATTTATAATTACAAATTTAGGAGATGCAAAAATACGTTTACCATTAACACGTTTACGAATCCCTGCTCTTCTTGGTGGAAATAGATTCAAATGGAATTCTGATCCAAGATTACCTGGTGTAATTTCTGTATTCACATTTATTCTAGCAATTGCAATGTTAATTCAAACATTGGGAGGAGATACTTGTAATGACCTTGTTGAAAAATTCTGTGCTGAAACAACAATACTTACTACAACGGGGAATAATCCTGTTGATTTACTTAAATTAGATTCATTCAGTAGATTATTTGAATTAATGTTTTTCCTAGCATTACTCCTAGTAAGTGCTGCTAGCATTAATAGATTACAAGCAGATTCAAACCCAAGTAATGATGATTTGGATCAATTATTAGATAATCGAAGACAAGTTGATTTCCACCTTTTATTACTAATTTCAGGACTTGGTATGACAATAGTTGCAATGTCAATGAATTTATTTGTATTATTTGTAGGTTTAGAATTAGCAAGTCTTCCAATATATGTTATGGTTGCATTCCATAAAGAATCTAAAGCAGGTACTGAAGCGGGTGTAAAATATTTCATCACTGGAGCTATTTCTTCTGCAATAGGACTTTATGGAATGTCACTGCTATATCTTTGGTCTGGAAGTTTACAATTGTCAGTTCTTGAAGCGACTTGGGCTGCAATGGCTACACCAGAAACATTACCATTGTTTGGAATCAGTTTACTTCTAGTTGGATTTGGATTTAAGATAAGTGCAGTTCCATTCCATTTTGTTGCTCCAGATGCATATTCAGGAGCATCTAGTCCAGTTGCTGCCCTTTTAGCTACTGCATCAAAAACGTTAGGATTTATTGGTTTAATGCGTATTTTAATGATTATTACTTTACCAGAAACAGGAGATGCAGCAGTTTGGATGTTGGCATTTGGAATTTTATCAGTAGTTACAATGACTTGGGGTAATTTAGCTGCTTTGGGAAGTGAAAATCCAAAACGTATGCTTGCATATTCATCTGTAGCTCACGCGGGATATATGATGGCTGCATTAGTTGCAGTTGCTGCTTGGAAAAATGGTAGTTTCGTTGAAAATAATAGTGGGGGAGTAATGGCTGTAGAATTAATAATTGGCGCCATAATTTTCCATTTATTTGTATTGATAAGTTTCAAAATAGGAGCATTCATGGTAATTTCACATTTGGAAACTGAAGATGAAGTTACTGACATGTCTAGTTTACATGGATTAGCAAAGAGAGAACCAATCATTGCAACTTCCATGTTTGTGTTCATGCTAGCATTAGCGGGAGTTCCTCCTCTTGCAGGATTTATGTCAAAATTCCTAATGGTAACTGGAATCGTCCAAGTTGCATCTGCTGATGTATTAACAAACACAGAAATAGATCTAATTCCAACATTTTTGGGAATGCATTGGACATTTTTCTTAGCGATTTCAATCTTTATCAATAGTGCAATAAGTCTGTATTATTATCTTAGAATTGGAGTATTAATGTTCTTTGAAGAATCAACAACAAGGCTTCCTTTACCTAAAGTTTCTATTTTAAGATTTGTAATATTACTATGTGCTTTAGCCACTATCTTCCTAGGAATAAATTCTGATTGGTTAGTAGAATCTGCAATTGAGGCCGCTTCCACGTTATTTACTAACTCATAAGCATCTTGTTTAAATCAAGGTGTTGAGACGGGGAACTATGGGCAGACGTTTCCAAGAGAAGGTCGATAACGAAGAATTGGCTCGTTTAGAATCTGATGTAGGGCCAATTAGAGTTTTAATGCCCAATGTAAAAATTAACGAAATGTTTGCAATTGCAGACAATATCCTTGGTGGAAGAAGAGTCAGTGTGATTTGTGCTGATGGAAAAACTAGAATGGCTAGAATACCTGGAAAAATGCGTAGAAGACAATGGGTTCGTGAAGGGGATTTAATCATAATTTGGCCATGGGATTTTCAAGATAGTAAAGCCGACGTTAAACATAGATATTCAAAGACACAAGCTATTTATTTGTCAAGAAAAGGGGTTTTACCTGAAATAGTAGATTTATTTGGTTCTGGTGAAGAATTGCAAGATGAAACTGATGAAAGTGGAATCTGGAATGAGGCGCCTAAAAGTACTGATTCCGATGAAAATATAGATGACACAGAATCTAATGATGATGAGGATATTAATTCTGATGACATTGATGATTTATTTGGATGATGGTAATTTATGAAAGATTCAGAAAAATTTGATGAATCACTACCTCAGTCATGGGATGACCTAATAGATGAATTTGGTGAAACTAAAACTAATTTTAAAAAAAAGAAAAAATATAAAATTAAAGATGGTCATTCTAATTCATTAAAAGAGGAGAATCAAAAATGGAATTGGATGGACGAACCAAAATACAAACAAATGTTCAATGAAATTGAGCAAAAAATCCAAGGTGCAATCGGTGTAGGTAAATTTGAATGGGTCGATCGTAGAGTTTTTGATCAAGTTTTTGATAGAATAACCTTACTTGGAATATACAAATTAATGCAAGCGGGAGAAATTGGGCAAATTAATTGGCCTATCGCAAGAGGAAAAGAAGCACATGTATTTCAGGGGTTTAGCGTAAACGGAACTATTGCTGTAAAAATTTTCCATACTTCAAATGCAGTTTTTAAAAATTTAATGAAATATATTGAGGGCGATCCAAGGTTTGGTGGATTAAAACGAAAACATCGAGATTTAGTTACGGTGTGGGTACGAAAAGAACATAGAAACCTATTGAGAATGAAGAAATGCGGACTTAATGTTCCTGAACCCTTAGGAATTCACAAAAATATTCTAATCATGTCATATATTGGTGACGATGAAAAACCCGCTCCTAGATTAAGAGATGCTGAAATCGAAAATCCAAAAGAAGTATTTTCTAAATTAAAAGAATTTATTCGGATTTGCTGGCATGAAGCAAAATTAGTCCATGCAGATTTTTCTGATTACAACATATTATGGCATGAAAATGAACCAATAGTAATTGATGTTGGTCAAGCAGTTTCTGATAAACACCCTCATGCTAAAGAATTCCTAGTTAGAGATGTTCAAAGATTAATTGATTGGGGTAAAAAATATAATTTAGAAAATGATTTAGCTGAAACACTATATGATATTCTCAATTAGAATTTGAAAGGAATGTTTCATCAAAACCATTCCTCATCCATAAGGTAAATAATAATCCAATTAATATTTGAGATGTTGCAAATACTAATATTGCATCTCTTAGGCTTAAGAAATTTTGATCTACTGCAAGACTTGCCAAAAATGCAGATATTGCATTAAACATTGCCATCAGCAATAAGTCAGATGCAAATACACGCCCCCTCCATTCATCTGGCACTCTTTCTTGTAACATTACATTTGATAAAACCCAATTAGAACCACTTGCTGCATGAGAAAATATAATCAATGAAATTGATAGAAATGTCCATTGCACTAAACCAAAAATCAAGTAAAATAATCCGCTAACACTAATTAAAAGACCAATAAGATATTTCCATTTGCTTCTATCCTTGAACAAAGATCTTGAAATTAACGGACCTATTCCAACACCTATTGCTCTTGCTAAAAACATTACACCAATCCCTACAGCAAAATCTTCAACACCAATTTCATCGCCCACTAAAACAATCAAAAAGATTAATCCTCCACCTCCAATTGTCCAAACAGATTTTGCAAAAACTAATTTAAAAACGTCCTTCTTTTTAACTATATATTTCCATCCTGAGATAATATCTGAAATCCCTTTTTTAATTATTGAGCCTTGTCTTTCTTCATTATATTTTTGTGGGATATCAATTGTTGAAATTATAAAGGCTGCAAATAAAAATGTTATTGAATCTACAATAAATGCAACATCAACACCATATTTTGCTGTGACAAAACCACCAATTGCACAACCAAATCCTAGCATTGCTGACCAAGTTGCAGTATCTATTGCATTCGCAGTTAACAATTCATTTTCTTTGACTATGTTTGGAAGTGCTGCTCTTGAAGCAGGTACTTCAAGTGCGTGTAAAGCCATTAATAAAAATACTAAAAAATAAAGCAATAATAAATCGTCTGAATTATCTACGAAAATTAAGCATAACGCTACTATTGAGCTTAAAATATTAGCAATAATCATTATTTTTTTACGATTATACATATCTGCCAACATTCCAGTAAATGGTTGTGGTATTGCAAAAGATAACATCCTCAATGCCAAAATTGCTCCTAATGCCAATTCAGAACCTGTAATCTCAATTACCAAAACAAATATTGCTATAGTATTAAACCAAGTTCCACCATTAGAAATTAAAAAAGATAACCAAAAACGTAAGTAAGTAGGGTTAGTCCTAAATAATTCAAAAAAGCCAACTTCTAATTCATCCAAAGTATAGGAATTTGTAGAAACTTGAGCATTTTCTCTTGCCATTATACAATCCTGTACTCTAAGGACCTTAACAAGTTACTATCAAAATTTATCGCGATGTTCAAAACTAAAGCATATGTCAGCAGGGGATATGCAGAGTAGCCTCAAGATTCCAAAAAAGAGAATCGCAATGATAATTGGCAAAGGTGGAGATACGAAACGTATGCTAATTGAAAAAAGTGGTTGCAAATCAATTTTTGTAGATTCAAATACAGGAGATGTTACTATTACTTGGGGAGAACCTGGAACTTTTGATCCATTAATGATGATGAAAGTTCCTGATATGATTAAAGCTATTGGAAGGGGGATGAACCCAAAAAAAGCAATGTCCTTATTAGATGATGAAATGTTATTTGAACTCATTGAATTGAAATCATTTGTAGGTAAAAAAGCAAATCAACAAAGAAGAATTAGATCAAGAATTATTGGTTCTGAAGGAAAAATAAGAAAGAGATTAGAAGCATTAACAAATTGTGAAATTACCGTTTATGGTGGTACTGTTGTAATTATTGGTGATGACCTTGGGCTTCCTATGGCTAGTGATGCTATCAAAAAATTACTGAATGGGGCCGAACATGGTCCCGTGCTAAAAAGACTAGAATTAATTCGTAAAAAACAACGAATTACATCCAAATATCTTGATAGCATTCATACAAAAGAGCCTTCTTCTGGTTTTGAACACTTAGTACCAGGATTAAGTGATGTTGCTGAGAGACGTAATAGAAGGTACAAAAATTCGCAACCCGATATTAATAATGAAGAGGACCTTTCTGAATTAATGGAATTAAGTGATGATGAAACTATTGATTGGGCTGAAGAATAATTAATTTCTACGGTTAATAATTCCAGAAATTAAAAAGCCTACAATTAACAAAGAAAATAATGAAGGTGTAAAACCAGAAACTATCCCTACAACTTGATCTCCATCTGCCCCAGAGACTATTAAATATCGATCATTATTTCCTTCATCTCTTTCATCAATATCATCTCCTGAATCGACTAAAACCCTAACATCCCATTGTCCTCCTCCCGTCAATGAAAAGGTCCACTCAATTCCGTGAACAAGATCGGTCATGCTTCCAATTGGTATTGTTTCAGTACTAATTGTAGTCCATTCAACAGTAGAGTCTCTATCTGCTGGAGCGATTTGTAATTGCGCTTCAAAAGATTCTACAAAAGGTTCATTTGAAATTATTGTTGATGTTAAAGTAAAAACTTGACCACTACCTGTTCTAATGATTAATCTGTCTAATTGTGTTAAATCCCAAGAAATATCTACTCCTGGTAAAATTGTAACAAACATTGGATCTGTCACCTTTTGATTTCCAGCATTATCAGAAATTGTTGCTCTAAGCATCAAATATTGATTTTCTTTTAAATCCCAAATTACTCCTGAAAGTATTGCTGAAAATGTATCTTCAGATTCCTTTGTAGTTACCAATGATGTCCAACCGTTACCGTCGTCTGGAGAAGTTCCTGAACCATCAAGATCAAAACCATATTCAACAAAGGTATTAGAAGAATCTATGCCAGAATCAACATCTGAAGTCATAAATGAAATCTCCACGTTTTGAACTGTACTAGTTGTAATTTCTGGGATTTCCCATCCGTGAAAGTTTGGATTTAGATTATCAACATTAAATGAAAAATTTACGAAATCACCTTTGTTCCCAAGTAAATCAACCGCTCTAAATTGTAAAGTCAATTGACCTGAACTAACAGGAATTGCTGAGCTTCCTGATGATGAAATAGATTGCCAACCATCACCATTTGGTAAAATCTGGTATTCATAAGAATCTGCTCCAACACCTCCATTATCTGTAACTCCTACATTTAAATTGGAAACATTGATTTCATTTGTTGAAATCCAATCACCCTCAGAAATTATTGTAGCAAGCCCATTGACATCATAACTTAAGCTAGGTGTTCCAACTGTAGGTCCTGTACGATCAATACCAATATACAAGGTTGAAGTTGCTACATTTGAATCTAAATCCTGAACAGTCAATACAGGGTTGTAAATTCCTTCATCTAATTCTCCTGTAATTTCCCATTCATAATTGAAAGGAGAAACATCTGGAGAGGGGCTATCCCCAGGAGTATTTGATAATGATGCAAAATCGATATTATCATCCGTTGCTGACCATTGAAAAGAAAGTGTATCTGTATCATCAACAGAAAACCAAGCCCTTGAAGATGGTGATGTACCATCACCTAATTGTGGACTACGAATTGAGAAATCTGTTATTACTGGTGTAGAACGGCCTGAAGTACTCATTTTCTCTTCTGTATTCTCATCTAAAGATAACTGTTCTTGAGAACTTATTAAATTCATTTGTGAATTAAGTATCAAAAAAAGCCCTAAAAAAAGGACTGCCGTACGTGCACATTTTGACATCGGAACAAATACACCAGAACAGACAACCGCTTCAATACTTGCGTTCAATTAATGCTTTATTGGTCAAAAAATACAACTATTGATTAAACCCAAATAAGTCATATCTTTTACCAAGGTTAATGGGCAACATTTCATCTAAGGGTATTATGGGACGAAAGAAGTTTAGTTCAATCATTACAATTTTGATGATTTTCCCATTATTTTTAACGGTAATCTCAACAAGCCACGCTGCTACCATTGGAGGAGTTAGTTTTTCAAACGAATCAATAATAATATCTCCAGAAGATCCTGTGTCAGGATCTCCAATTTCTATTAAATTAACTTTAAACAATAGTAATACTGAAGTTTCTGAAGTCGATGTATATTATTACAAAAATTCATATGAAGCTGGAAATGAATGGAAAATTGAACATGTGATACTTGAAGCAAGTGATGGAATTACAGATTCTCAAACAAATGTTACAGTAATTTGGCAAAATGTAAATATCGATGACAGCGGAATATTTGTAAGGGTATATGATGCAGATTCTGACTCTTTTTCGGCATCTGTATTCAAATCATTTTCAGTTCAAGGTTTACCAGATTTAGTTATCGAAAATGTAGAGATATCTCCAAATTCAGACATTCATGAAAATGACTTGTTTTACACAAATGTAACAATTTTAAATCAAGGAACTGAAACATCTGAAGCTAATTCAGTTAGTCTAAATATTGAAGGAAGTGGAATTAGTGAAACTACTGTAATACAATCCCTAGATGCTGGCGTATCAACAACTATTTCTTTTGAATCGACGGCACCACAAACTGGGAATTGGGCAATACAAATTTCTGTTGATTCGAATTATGAAATTAATGAATTAGATGATCAAAATAATGATTGGAATGGGAATTTAATTGTTACAGATGTTCCTGATATGTATTTTGTCGGAGACCTTGTAGTAACAACATCTGATGGAGGCATAGCTTCTGTGAATGGCCCTTGGACTCTGTCTGGTTCAATTTTTGCTACTGAGTTCGAGAATATTATTCAAGGTACAAACATTGATGTTCAAATTAGACTTTTGGATTCAATCAATGATGCTGAAATCACATTAAACAAAAATATCGAATGGAATACAGATTCAAACCAACAAATATTCACGCTAGAATTTAATAAAAATGATATTGGTGGATTTTCGGCTGGAACTCATGATGTTTCAGTCATTATTGATTCAAACTCTCAACATAATGGAGATAATTCTAATGATATTGTAAGTTCTTCATTTCAATTAGCAAATTCTCCTAATGTAAATGTGAATATAATTTCAGATTCATCAAACAACGTTGTTAACATAGAAACTAATATTTCATTTTATGTAAATATACAAAATACTGGTGACGTCAGTTCCTCGGGAACATTATCTGCAAATTGGAGAGGTGCATCCTATGGGCCTTATGAACTAATAATTAACCCTAATAGCGTTGAAACAATAGAAATTGAAGTAGAAACTGGCTCTACTAAGGGCAATCAAGATTTCAGTGTAATGTGGCAACCAGATACTAATTGGATGGACTCTGATAATTTAGATAATACGGATCAAGTTACAGTAGAAATTGAAATTCCATTTTTATTGAATTTTGATTTATATAGCGTAAATATTACTCCTAATCAACCATATATTATGGGTGTCGAGCATAATCTTATGATTAATGTAAACTCAACTGATTCTGGTAGTCAAACATTAGAATGTAGAGATAAAGATGATGAATTAATTAATAGTAAAGTTTTAACATTTTCAGAACAAAATAAACAGGACTTGTTTGAATGTGCTTTTACACCAAATAATACGGGATTATACCAATTAAAACTTATTTTTGTAGAAGAAGATGGACAAGATTATACTATGACCTTAGAAATTGATCCTCCAGACTCTTTACTAAATATTGATAGTGAAGACTCTACAAATTTCTTGAAATTACTTATTCCATTCACTATATTACTCATAGTTGCATTAATTGCTGGAATAGTTCTAACAAGACAAAGAATTGATTTATCAAATGTAATTTATGTTGATATAGAAAATGATGGATACGACCCTGAAGAATTGAACATTTCCATTGGAGACAAAGTTATGTGGACAAATTATGATGAAGATGACAAACATACTGTGTCTGCAAAATCACTAAATGAAGAAGGGCAATTATTATTCCATTCAGGTGATTTAGATGATCATGATGAATTCCTACATGAATTTGACAAAATAGGTTCATTTGAATATGGATGTAAATATAATTCAAAATTTTATGGCGTTGTAAATGTGTTTGGTTTAGAAGATGAAGATACTGATGAAATTATCAAAGGTTCAACCCAATTTGC
>MDSZ01046907.1_pt1 | contig 14392 bp, 13 predicted proteins | sample 811201 | NCBI WGS metagenome assembly MDSZ01 (sample SAMN05326647, study PRJNA326480) | marine metagenome | isolation source: seawater | place: Indian Ocean: North | collected 2010
AATAGTTCTTTCGACAGGTATGTCAACAATGGAAGAAATTAGACAAGCGTTAAAGACTTTAATGGATTCAGGTGTCAAAAAAGAGCAGATAACAGTTTTACATTGTAATTCTGAATATCCTACTCCTTTAAAAGATGTTAACCTTAATGCAATGTTATCTATTAAAAAAGAGTTTAGTATTGAAGTGGGTTACTCAGACCATACCATTGGATTTGAAACATCCATTGCTGCAGTCGCAATGGGCGCTAAAATCATTGAAAAGCATTTTACTTTAGATGTGCAAATGGAAGGTCCTGATCACAAGGCTAGTTTATCCCCTGATGGATTATGTAAAATGATAAAGTCAATAAGAAATGTAGAAGTTTTGCTTGGTAGCAAAATTAAAAAACCTTCAGAAAGCGAGGCGAAAAATATTCAGATTGCAAGAAAGTCTATAGTCGCTAAAAAACCCATTAAAAGCGGGGAGCTATTTAATGAAAATAATTTAACTACAAAGCGACCTGGTATAGGAGTTTCTCCTGTTTATTGGGATAAAATTATTGGAACAAAATCAACTAAAGATTATCTTCCTGATCAACTAATTGAAATTTAAAAATAGTCAAAATATGAAAAATATAAGGGTTATTCCAAAGCTAGATATTAAAGGACCAAATTTGATTAAAGGTATTCAATTCGATGGGCACAGAGTGCTTGGCACAGCTGAACAATTTGCAGAAATATATTACAAAGAAGGCGCTGACGAGTTGATATACCAAGATACAGTTGCAAGCTTATACCAGAGAGATAGCTTGAAAAAAATAATAAGTGCAACCGCTGAAAAAGTTTTTATTCCCATAACTGTTGCAGGAGGTATTAGATCACTTACAGATATAAAAAAGTTACTTCGAGCAGGAGCAGATAAAGTAGCAATTAATACAGCAGCTGTTGATAATGTTAACTTAATTAATAAAGCTGCAAAAAAATTTGGTTCATCATGTATTGTGAGTTCTGTAGAAGTTTTTAAGCAAGCAAATGGGAAATATGAAGTTTGGAAAGATTATGGTAGAGAGCGTACAAATATAGATGCAATAGAGTGGGCAAAAAAAGTAGTAGAATTTGGAGCTGGGGAATTATTTGTTACCTCCATCAATAAGGAAGGTACAGGTGAAGGATATGATTTAGAATTAATTAATGCTATTTCATCTTCGGTAACTGTTCCAGTTATTGCGTGTGGTGGAGCGGGTAGAAAAGAGCATATAAAAGAGGCTGCAAGCATTGGTAATGCTGATGCAGTTTGTGCAGCTTCATTATTTCATTACAATTATTGGAAGTCAATAGATTTAACAAAGTTGATAAAATTTAAAGATGGGTTGAGATTGGGTGAACATATTGATATTGGAAATTTTGATTTTTTATTGAATGGATACGGTGGTAAACAGGATTTATTAGTTGATCCTATTTCCATAAAAGAGGCTAAAGACATAATTTTTTCTAGAGGCAACAGGTTCTTAAATCAATGAGTAATTATGCTGTAATTATTGACTATGGTTTGGGAAACCTTCACAATCTCAAGCGCACCCTTGAATATCTAGATATACATGTTATTATTTCAAATAAACCGGAAAAAATTTTAAATGCTGATAGAGTAATTTTACCTGGTGTGGGGTCATTTGCTTCAGGCATGGATGGATTAAATAAAAATGGTTTAGTGACTGTTTTAAATCAGTACGTTAAGTCAGGGAAGCCCATACTTGGTATATGTTTAGGAATGCAATTATTTATGCAATCTTCCGAAGAACACGGGAGACATAAAGGCTTAGGGTTAGTAAAAGGAAAAGTCCTACCATTTAAGTCGATCCATAATAAGCAGATAACATTTAAAGTGCCTCAAATAGGTTGGAATAGTGTAGCGCTAAATCCAAACTTTAAAAAAGATGGAAAATTTACATTTCTAGAAGGCTTATTTGGGTTTAATAATATTGAGCCCTATTTGTATTTTATTCATTCCTATTATATCAAAGTAAGTGACGTAAAAGATGAATTGGCTACAACAATTTATGCAGGGGTAAAATATTGTTCAGCTCTAAGGAAAAATAATATTTATGGTGTTCAATTTCATCCAGAGCTTAGTGGTGTTTTAGGTCTTTCCATTTTAAAAGATTTTAGCAAGATATAAAAATGAAAGAGAAAAAAAATAATAAAATAACTTTAGATAAACAATTTGATGCACTGCCTAATAAAATTGAATTTTGTGCTAATTGTGTAGTTTCAAATCAAAGACCGAGAACATATTTTAATTCCGAAGGAGTATGCTCAGCATGTCAATGGGCATTTGAGAAAGATTATATTGTTGATTGGGCTTCACGGGAAAAAGAACTAGAAAAACTCTGTGACCTTTATAGAAGAAATGATGGAAGATTTGATGTTGTGGTTCCTGGAAGTGGTGGCAAGGATAGTGCTTTTGTTGCACACCAACTAAGAGATCGTTATGGCATGAATCCACTTTGTGTTACGTGGGCCCCTTTTGATTGGACAAATATTGGTTGGAAAAATTTGAGGAATTTCGTTTCAAAAGGTTTCTCAAATATCATATCAATGCCAAATGGAATTATCCACAGAAAGCTAAGTAAACTAGCTTTTGAATTAAAAGGTGATGCTTGGGAACCTTTTACTTTTGGACAGAAATCTTTAGCCTTTCATATGGCAGATAAGTATGATATACCTTTAATTTTTTATGGTGAAAATGGCGAATTAGAATACGGTGGCACAGAAAAATATAAAAATATGCCTAAAGAAAGTCCTGATGAATGGGAAGAACACTATTTTAAAGGCGCCGGAGTTGACAAACTAATTACTATTGGTATTGAAAGAGGGCTATTCTCGGAAAATGATATTAATTCTGAAGTAATGGATCTATATCGACCAATTTCGCCTGATGTAATTAAAAAGAAAAAAATTGAAATGCATTGGTTTTCATATTATCAAAAATGGACACCACAGGAAAATTTTTATTATTGCAAAAGGCATACTGGTTTTGAATTGAATAATTTAGGTAGAAGTGAGGGTACCTACACAAAATATGCAAGTCTAGATGATAAGGCAGATGGATTTCATTTTTACTTATCCTATATGAAATTTGGTATGGGAAGAGCCTCAAGAGATGCTCAACAAGATATAAGGAGAAAACACATTACTAGAGAAGAAGGAGTGGCGCTTGTGAATCGTTATGACGGTGAATTCCCTTTGAATCACTTTTCGTGGTTTCTTAATTATTTAGATATTTCTGAAGAGTTTTTTTGGAACGTTATGGACATGTACAGAGAGAAGTCTAATGTTTGGGAACTGAAAGGGAATAAGTGGGTAATGAAGTATCCAGTAGTATAAAAAAAGGAAAAAACTTATGAAAAAACGTTTAAATAAGATGTGGCGAAAAATTGAGAATAACAAAGAGTTAACACTACCAACTTTATATGAGAATAAAATAATAAACAAAAATTCTAAAGTTTGCGCTATGGGAAGTTGCTTTGCTGATGAGATGGGATGGGCCTTAAGAGCTAGAGGTGTAAACATTGGAAACCACGGTGAAGTTGAAGAGCTGAAGCACATATTATATCGATGGGGTACATTTTTTAATCCAAAAAATTTAGCTGATTGTCTTGAAAGGGTAATAAATAATGCCTGGGAAATAGAAGACAGACATTTTGCCTTTAATGATTCTGAAAATGTTTATTGGTATTTGTTTATGAAGATTAGAGCCAATAGTAAAAATCTAAATGAAGTGAAGGAAAAACTTTTTGAAGTAGAACAATTTTGGAAAGATTGGCTATTTAAGTCAGACACAATAATTTTGACTTTAGGACTCGTAGAAGCATGGATTGATAAAGAAAATGGGAGATCTTGGCAATCATTTTATGGGAACCCTATTAATTCTAAACCTTATAATGATTTGGCAGAATTAAAGGTGTTATCATATGAGGAATGTTTAGATTCTGTTAGAAAATGCATAAACTTAGTTTCAAATTATGGTTTAAAGAAAAATATTATTGTGACTGTATCTCCAATACCTCTTGAGTTTACTTTTCGAGATATTGATATTATTATAGCAAATAGATATAGTAAATCAGTTTTAAGAACTGTTGCTGAACAGGTTACACTTGAAAATAAACATGTAAATTATTTTCCATCTATGGAAATTGTAACAGATTGTGTGGGTTGGCCAAATGCATATAAAAAAGATAAAAGACATATTAAAGTAGATGTTTTTTCTGAGAAAATTGCACCGCTGTTTATTGAAAAATTTTGTGATTTCTAATGCTTTTAAATAAAAATATGGATTTAAATCATCGATAAAATTAGAAACCTATGTGTCGTTAGTGGTTCTAGAGCAGATTTTGGATTGCTTGTTCACTTAATGAAAAAAATTGATAATTCTAAACAATTCAAGTTGCAAATTATTGCAACTGGAATGCATTTATCTACGGAATTTGGCCTAACAATTAATGAGATATTAAAAGAAAAATTTAAGGTTGATAAAAAAATTGAAATGGTACTTTCAGCAGATACTGAAACTTCAATTAGTAAGTCAATTGGGCTAGGTTTAATTTCCTTTACTGATGCCTTGAATGATTTAAAACCTGATATCCTTATTTTACTTGGAGATCGATATGAGATTCTTTCTGGAAGTATTGCTGCGTTAATGTTAAAAATTCCGATCGCTCACATACATGGAGGTGAAGTTACCCAAGGAGCTATTGATGAATCTATCCGTCACTCTATCACTAAAATGGCATCAATTCATTTTACAACTCATGATCAATATCGAAGAAGAATTATAAGAATGGGTGAACAACCAACAAGTGTTTTTAATGTCGGAGGACTTGGTGTAGATGCTATTAAAAATACTGTTTTATTGAAAAAAAAGGTATTAGAAAAGGAGCTTGGATTTCGATTTAGAAAAAAAAATATAATCGTTACATTTCATCCAGTTACGCTAGAACCGAATACTTCTTCATTTCAAATCGATGAGCTACTTTATACTTTAAAAAAACTTAATGATTTATTTGTTATTTTTACGTTATCTAATTCTGATTCGTACAGCAGAATTATTAATAAAAAAATTATTGCCTTTCAAAAACTAAATTCAGAAAGATCTGTTGTATTTACATCTATGGGCAATTTGAATTTTTTATCGACTTTATCTTTGGTTGATGGAATCGTTGGCAATTCTTCATCAGGACTTTTAGAAGCGCCATCCTTTAAAATTGGAACAATTAATATCGGTGATAGGCAAAAAGGTCGTATTAAAGGAGAAAGTATAATTGATTGTAGTCCAAAAAGAAAATCTATAATGGACGCATTTACTAAACTTTATAGTCCAAATTTTAGAAATAAATTAAATAATACCGTTAATCCATATGGAGTAGGAGATGCTTCTGAAAAAATAATGAACCTATTAGAAAGTGTGAAATTTCCAATTAACTTAAAAAAAGAGTTTTACGATTCATGCAAGATTTAATTATTCAGGCTGATATATCTATTAAAGAAGCATTAAAACAAATGAGTAGAGGTGCTGAAAAATGTTTAATAGTCGTTGATGAAAACAGTGCATTGCGAGGGACATTAAGCGATGGAGATCTAAGAAATGCCATATTATCTGGAAAAGACATAAGTAGCTCTATTGAAGATTTATACAACAAAAACCCGACCTTTTTTAAAAAAAATCAATATTCAAAGGAAAGAGTAAAAAATATTTTTATTGATAATAAATTTGATATAATTCCCTTGGTAGATAATTCTAGTAAAGTAGTTGATATATTAAAATGGTCAAATGTTTTCGGGGATGAGATTGCCAAAAGCAATAATTTATCTAATGTTTCGGTTGTAATCATGGCGGGAGGGATAGGATCTCGTCTCTTACCTTTCACTAATGTTCTACCAAAACCTCTCGTTCCTGTAAGGGGGAAGCCGATTATTGATCATATTATTGAAAGTTTTGAAAAATATGGCTGCTCCAAATTTTATTTAACCACAAATTATAAGCGGAAAATCTTAAAAGCATATTTTGATGAAGACGATATTAGTTTTGATGTGTTTTTCATTAACGAAAAAAAGCCATTAGGAACAGCAGGAAGTTTAAAGTTTTTAACCAAAAAGCTTGATAAGCCATTTTTTGTATCAAATTGTGATATTATAGTAAAAGCTAATTATGAAAGTATATATGATTTTCACCTTTCAGGAAAATATGATATTACGCTTGTAGCATCTACAAAAGAATACATTATACCATATGGCACTTGTATTTTAAATAAAAGTGGACATCTATTAAAAATTGATGAAAAGCCTGAATATAATTTTTTAGTAAATGCAGGTTTATATGTTTTGAACCCTTCGATATTAAATTTCATTCCTGAAAACACATTTTATCATATTACAAACCTTATTGAGGATCTACTAAAACAGAATATGAAAATTGGTGTTTTCCCAATCGATGAAGATGAATGGATTGATGTAGGTGAATGGGCGGAGTATAAAAAAGCGGTAGAAAGATTATAAATTTATTGATTTTAATCTGAAAAAATAAAAATTAAACATGAAAAGAATAACTTTGTTAATTTATCATGTCTCGTGTTCTTTGGAAAGGGGAATATTTTTTTCCCGCCTTTGATAATATGGTAAAAACAATTGCTATAATTGGCTTAGGTAGTATAGGTAATAGATATTTAGAGATTCTAGAAAAAGAATATCCTAATGTTACCTTGGTAATCGTTCGTTCTAAAAAAGAAAATATAAACCTTGATATGCAATCAAAGCATAAAATTATATATTCTATTAAAAAATTACTTGATTTGAATGTTAATGTCGCAATTATAACATCCCCTTCTTCAATGCATTTAGAGCAAGCCAATTTTTTAGTCCGGTCGGGGATACATGTTTTAATTGAAAAACCATTGTCTGATTCATTGAAAGGAGTAAAGAAATTTGCTAATTTAGTGACTGAAAATGGAATCGTGGCTTTAGTTGGTTATATGTTTAGGTTTGACCCCTGTGCGCTAGCTTTTAAAAATTGTATTGAAAAAAAAATAGTAGGGAAAGTTCTACATGTCCGAGTAGAGTCTAGAAGCTTTTTGCCAAAATGGAGGCCGGGAAGAGACTATCAGAAGTCTGTTTCTGCCTCAATAAAACTAGGCGGAGGTGTACTTCTAGAACTTAGCCATGAGTTAGATTATATAAATTGGTTTTTCAGCAAAACTAAGTTTTTATATGCACAATTGTATAATAGCGGACAACTAAATATAGAAGTTGAAGAAAGTGCTGATTTAATTTTAAAAAATCAAATGGGATTTAATATATATGTCCACCTTAGTTTTAACTCCCCATTTATTGAAAGAAAATGTTCTATTATAGGTTCCAATGGAATCCTTGAGTGGGATTTAATAAAAAAGACTATCTCTTACAAATTAGTGGATGGTAAAGAAAAGGTTCAAAAATTTGAATTTGAACGTAATGATTTATTTAAACATCAGATAAATCATTTTTTTGATTGTGTAGAAAATCGATCCAAACCAATTGTTTCCATTAATGATGGATTGAATGCTCTAGAATTGGTAGAAGCTTCAAAATTATCTTCCTTGCATAATAAAACTATATATTTAAAATGAAGAATTATGCCTTTATATTTGCTAGAGGAGGTTCAAAAGGGATTCCTCATAAAAACATTAAGATACTAGCAGGTAAACCTCTTATCGCCTATGCAATAGAGATATCAAAAAAAATAGAAGAGATTGATAGAGTTTTTGTTTCTACAGATCATAAACAAATTTGTGATGTGAGTAAAAAATGGGGAGCAGAAGTGATCTTAAGACCAAAAGAATTAGCGCAAGACAATTCTCCTGAATGGTTAGCCTGGGCTCATGCAGTAAGTTGGGTTGAAGAAAAGTACGGTGGGTTTGAAAGATTTATAAGTTTACCTCCGACCTCACCTTTAAGAAATAAATCTGATGTGTTAAAATGTTTAAATGCGCTTGATTCACGTTTTGATGTTGCAATAGGGATTACAGAGGCTACTCATAGCCCGTGGTTTAACATGGTTAGGAAGGGAGAAGATGAAAAAATCATGTTAGTTAATAGTGGACAAAAATTTTACAATAGGCAAGAAACTCCTTTAATTTATAACATTACAACTTGTGCATATGTAATGAGGCCTGAATTTATTAAATCAAATACAAGAATATTTGATGGAAAAGTGACTGGAGTTGAAATTCCTAATACTAGAGCGATTGATATTGATACTCCTATGGATTTTCAGATTGCTGAATTTTTAATGTCAAATAATAAAGAAGTTTGTGATGCTTAATAATAAGGTAGTTTTAGTTAGTGGTGGTTTAGGAAGAATTGGTTCCGCTTTATGTGAATCATTAGTAAGTAATGGTGCTAAAATTATTGCTGGAGATTATAATCAAAAACTTGGAGAAAAGTTTTTAAAAAAATTGGGTGAAAATAACGGAATGTTTTTTTCAGGAGATTTAACTGATCCAAAAGTTATTAAAAATATGATTGAAGAAGCGGAAAACAAGTATGGGAAGATTGATGCTGCAGTTCACTGTGCCTATCCCCAATCAAAAAGCTGGGGTACTGCTTTTGAAAAATTAGAACCAAAGTATCTACGAGAGGATCTATTCAATCAGCTAGGTGGAGCATTACTTTTTTCTCAACAGGTAGTTGAATTTTTTCGAAAACAGGGGTTTGGGAATTTAATCCATATTTCATCTATTCAAGGTATTTCTGCACCAAAATTTAAGCACTATGAAGGAACTAAAATGAATTCTCCGATCGAGTACAGTGCCATTAAATCTGGGGTAATAGCAATAACTCGTTACTTGGCAAAATATTTAAAAAAAGAGAATATAAGAGTTAACTGTATAAGTCCGGGAGGCATTTTATCAGGGCAACCAGAAAATTTTTTAAAAAAATATAATAATGATTGTAGTTCTAAAGGTATGTTGGATGCTAAGGATTTGGTTGGAGTTTTAACTTTTTTGTTAAGTGAAGATTCTCTGTACATCAATGGTCAAAACATTGTAATTGATGACGGGTGGAGTCTTTAATTAAAAATAAAAATTATACTGATTTCATCATGATATATACATTCAGAAAAGTTGTGTAAAGACTTTATAGTAAGTTTAGTTTTGGAAATAATTTTCGATATAGTTGAATAAAGTTTTTGGCTGGTCTTATCCATGCAAAGTCTTCATAGTTTAAAAAGTTAAGCTTAATAAAAAATACTTTAAAGATGGATTTAGAAAAGATTGTAAAGAATTTTTTTGAATTTGAATCAAAAAATACACTTTTTAAAAATAAAATTAACCATGTTAGTTATTGGGATATTATCCGATATGATGTTTTCACTGAATTACAAAACCAAATTTTAGGTGATAATAAACCTTATATCTATAATAAAAAATCATTTGTAGAGAAATCACTTAGTAGTTCCTTAGCTTTTTTTAGGTTCCTTTATCAATGTTTGAGATTCATTATATCATTTTTTAGTTTTGCTCTACTTAGAAAAAAATATGATATAGTTTTTTACGCTACTGGGGGTAGGAAAGTAATCGATAATATTTCAATTAATCCATATTGCTTTTTTCAATTAAAAGAATTGGCCAAAAGTAAAAAAATTTTAGTAATAGAAACAGATTTGAATTTTGACAGATCTTTTCAAAAAATTGGTTGTGACTACATTTGCATACCGTGGATAATCATGCGAATAATATCTTTGTTTAAATATCTAAATAAAAAAGAAAGAAATGAAATTGCAAATCTTCAATCTTTATTAAATAAGTCATTTAACTACGTTCTTGATGTTAAATCTATAGTAAAAAATAATTTTTCCCCTCAAAGTTTATTAAATAGTATTATTAAAATTATTTTAAAAATTTCGGATCCTAATCTTACAGTTTTAACTAATAACGGTTATTCTAAGTTTTTTTTAAAAGCATCGCGTGAATTAGGAATACCTGTAATAGAACTCCAGCATGGAGATACTTCAGAATTTGATCTAGTTACATCCTATCCTAAAATAACTGATGGTGAATATTGGGTAGCTAATAGAGTATTTACTTTTGGGGACTTTTGGCATGATAGGTATAATTTTGATTCGAAAATAGTAAGTATTGGCAATCCTATTTTTGATAAGTATACGAAAAAGTTTAATCTAAATGGGAATAAGGAAAAGAGTGTCTTATGCATTTCAGTGAATTCAGTTAATTTTGCTCGATTAATATTTAATGCATCAAAAATGGATCATTCAGTAAGGTTTTATTTTAAATTGAGAGATTCCGAATTTAAAAATTGGAAGCAAAACTATCCATTCCTATCCAATACAGAAAATTTTACTATTATTGATAATAATCATCGACATTTGTATTTTTATGTTCAAATATGTAATTATGTAGTAACTACTATTTCAACAGTTATATATGAAGCCTTGTCTCAAACTACTTCTGTTATTGTAGTCAAAGATGAATTCTTTTCATTGGTCAAGCGTCTAGAGACTATTGGATTAATAAAAGTTGCAAAATCTGAAAAGGATATTATTCGATTAATAAAAGTTGATTCAGCTCCACCGAAGGTTAAAAAAAATTTTTTTTATAAACCGAATAGTCTTGTTAATTTAGTTAGAGAAATAGATAATATCTTAAAATAATTGTTTTAAACAAAGATTGTTTTATTATTTCTTTGGTTAAAATAATAATTTTTTCCAACTTAAGCTCAATTGGTTTTTTTAGATAAACACACTAATACAATTAATGACCAAACCATCTTATTCTTTAAATTTTAAATAAATATTTTTTTAAGAAATTAACCTATGAAGAAACTCAGTTTTAAAGAATATATAATTAAAGTTACACCAGAAGGAGGCGTGTTTTCAGAATCAAGAGTTGAGTTAGGAGTTTCTAATAATATTGTTAAATGGATATCACTTAGGTTTAGCTATCTTTTTTACATACTTCGGTTAACTCCAAACGTTCTTGATGTTTTGGCTATATTATTTTTACTGGTAGCCTATTTTTTATTTCTAAACGGCTTTCTATTTAATAATAATAATGTTTATTATGGGTGGCTAATGATAAGCTTTCATGTCGCTATTGATTTTATGGATGGTGCAATTGCCAGAGCTAGATACATAAAAAGTCCCATTGGTGATGCGATGGATAATATTGGGTTAGATGTTAGCAGGATTTTATTTCTTTTAGTCATCGGGGTTTTATCAAATAATCAATATTTTGTAATCCTTAATGTTTTTTCAGGACTTATCGCAATTAATTTATTTTATAATACAGCAAAGGATATCTTAGTTGAAAGTAAGTACATAAATTTTTCAAAAAAAATAACAGGTGGTCGTTATTCTCCATTGGGTATTCGATTTATTCTTGGAATTTTACCGATGCTAATGATAATTCTATTTTTCTATAATTTTAATATATCGAAACTTTGTTTTTACCTTTCTTTAATTTATTTTTGCCTCGCGCTTAATTGGTTGATTATATGTATGGGTAAGTATGAAAAAAATAAATTTTAAAGGTAATGGTATGAATTCAAAAAAAATTAAAGTTGGGATTAACGGTTTTGGTAGAATAGGCAGAGCGATATTCAGAAATAATTTAGCAAAAAAATACTTTGACATAGTTTGCATAAATGATGTAAACAATGACATTGATAACCTTGCTTATCAACTTAAGTATGACACTACCTATGGTAAATTAAATAATAAAGTAGATGTTAAAGGTAGTTGCATTAATGTTGATGAAGTAATTGTTAAGGTGTATAACAACCATTCAATAGATAAAGTTGATTGGAAAGCTAACAACGTAGATATTATAATTGATTCTTCAGGAGTTGCTAGCAACCTAACACGTTCTAGAAATTTAAAAAATCAGAATATTAAATTCTGCGTGGTAACAAACTCTCCTCCTAAAAACATGATTGACAAAACAGTTGTCATGGGAGTAAATGAGCAAGAAATAGATCAAAAAGATGATTTTTTGATATCAAGTAGTATATGCGATGCAAATGCTTTTGTTCCTATTGCAGATTTACTTGAAAAAAACTTTGGCATCGAGCATGGTTTTTTAACCACACTTCATCCTTGGTTAGGATATCAAAACCTGCTTGATGGCCCCTCCGTATCATACTCCTCGCCTGGTGAAATTCATGATCATTATGCTCTAGGTCGTTCTAGTTTTGGAACAATAATACCTAAAACAACATCAGCAATCAAAGCTTCCTGTAATGTTCTTGATCATTTAGAAGATAAATTTTTATCATTTTCCTATAGAGTCCCCACAATGATTGTAGGTTCAGCAGATGCTTCAATAAAATTGAAAAAATCTACCAATACCGAGCAGATTAAAAATATTCTATTCGAGGCCTCTAAAAATCAGAATTACAATATATTTTTTAACAATACCAAAAATTTAATTTCTTCAGATTTTATAAAGTCTGATTTTTCTGTGATTGTTGATCACAGGTGGTTATTGGTCAATGATAGAAATTATCTAAAAATAGTTTTATGGTATGATAATGAGTGGGGATATAGTGCTCGCGTTGTAGATCTTGTTAGTTATTTAGGGAGCTTAAAGTAAAAAACTTATCGCAATATAGTTCAATCGGTTCAAAAGTATTTATTCAAAATCATAATGGATTAAAAACCATAAAGAAGGTCACTTCTTTAAATAAGAAATTACTAATTCATACAAATGAGATTTATAGATACATCGATGATTATTATAAATCTGTAAAAGACGCATTAATACCCATACCAAACATTATTATGAGGGATTGTAATGCTAATATTGGGTTGATCACATATGTATTTGATTATGCTGGCGAGAGTGTATTAGACATGATGGATTCTAATAATATAAAAAATAATTCTAATTCAAAAAAAATAATCCAAAAAATATTTGCGATAATTAAGAGGGCTCAAGATGCAAAAATATTTTTTGATCCACATCCAAAAAATTTCGTGCTTAAAAATGAAGTTTTAACATATGTAGATTTCACTCCACCTTGGACTTCTCCTTATTTTGAACTAAGAAAAAATTTAGCGAGTGCTATGGATAAAGAGGTGTTGGAAAATTTTTTTTATTGTATGCATTGGGAACAGTTAGGTTTTCATATTGCAGGAGATTTACTAAAAATAGATCCAAACAATGAGGATAATTTATTTTTTTTCTATGAAGAATTGATAGATAAAGGTATGGTTAATGGAGATTTTGAATTGTTTTGCACTTGTGCAAAAAAAATTATAGAAAGGGAAAATATGAGAGAAAAAAACAAAATTTTTTTGCTTTAAAAATGTAATTTATATAATGAAAGAATATGATTTTATCAATGAATCAATCACAGCAACTCAAAAAGTTCAATTTATAATTGATAGTTCAAATGATTTAGAAGGGTTAAATAGAATTAATTTCACATCCTATGATAGCGGTATCATCTTTTGTGATAAGCATCTCCAAGATTCTTGGTATCCTGAAATTTTAAAAAAATTAGCGCCTTTTTTAAAGATTAAAAATGTCAATTTTTTAGATGCTAGTGAAGAGACGAAGGGGATTGAGAGCTATGTAACCTTAGTAAATTTTTTAGGAAATGAGAAGTGCACAAAAAATGATGTAATTATTGCTATTGGTGGAGGGACAATTTTAGATGTAGTCTCATTTCTTTCTTCAGTTTTTATGAGGGGGATTCCGCTTATAATGATACCAACAACAATTATTGGTCAAGCAGATGCTTCAACTGCCGGGAAAACCTGTATAAACACGAGTTATGCAAAAAATATTCTTGGAACCTTGTATTTGCCTGAATTTGTTTATAATAATGTCCAAATCCTTAAAACAAATACGCAATATGAAAATCGCCAAGGATTTTCTGAAATTTTTAAATATGGATTATTAGGATCAACTGATTTAATTAATCTTCAAATTGAATACATTAATAAACAATCTGATAACCTTATGATGAAAATTCTTTCTGAGACTATAAAAGTGAGGATGAAAATAAGAAAGAAAGATCCTTTAGCTAGTAATTTAGGGCATACCTTTGGGCATGCTATTGAAAAAATTACTAATTATGAAGTCAATCACGGCGATGCAATATCTGTTGGAATTGTTATGGCATTAGAATTTAGTTATCTAGAAGGAATTATTGAAAAAAGAATAAAAAACAAAATTATTGAAATGATGGAAACCCTAAGATTAAATACAAAGGTTTCAGATAATATTGACCCTGGCTTGTTAACAAAAATTATGTTAACTGATAAAAAATCTACTAATTCACATATAAGGCTAGTTTTGATTAATGAGATTGGCAAGCCTTATGTAAATGACGAAAGTTATTTTTATCCTGTGAAACC
>MDSZ01097249.1_pt1 | contig 14391 bp, 9 predicted proteins | sample 811201 | NCBI WGS metagenome assembly MDSZ01 (sample SAMN05326647, study PRJNA326480) | marine metagenome | isolation source: seawater | place: Indian Ocean: North | collected 2010
CCAGATCAGGCTCTGAAATCAGCGCATGCGCGATCGAGGCCCGGCGCTTATTGCCCAGCGACAGGGTCTTAATCGGGAAATGGCTGAACTGGCACAGCCCAAGCAGCTTCTCGAGTTCTTCCGGATGCCGCTTCGCGTGCCTGCTGAGTATGCGGGCGTGCTGGAGACACTGCCTGACGGTCAGGTTAGGGTTAAGACTCGGTGAATCGAATACCGCCGTCACTCTGCCCTGGGCCGTGCACAGATCAGTCGGCTTCAGTCCCAGCACCGAGACTTCACCCTGGTCATACCGCTGCAGACCGAGCATGCATTCCAGCGTGGTTGTCTTGCCGGAACCGTTCAGACCCACCAGGCCCTGAATGCCCCCCGGGGCAAGCGTCAGATCTACGCCTGTAAGCACATCCAGATTGCCATAGGCTTTCCGGAGCCCCGAAATGAGAAGTGCAGGGGTCTGAGTGCTCATACTGTTTCTCGCAAAAATCTGGGCAAACGATTGTTTTTGCTACGACCCCTGACCTGTTTTCCGTTAAAGGCTAGTTGACAAACAAATCCTCGACCTGCAGCTGCTGCACTGAGCCGAATTGCTCAAGCTCATCGGCGTCGATAATCGATAAATCACCTACGATTGAAATGAGTTTAGCCCGGTCTTTGACGTGCTCTGCCTGAAATTCCAGAAGATCAGCCAGTTCGGTTTGCTGTAGTTTCAGATAGTTGTCCCGTCGGGGGTCGCCTTCCAGTCCCTGGCGTTCCCAGGTGCGAACGGCTCCGATCACTTCGCGGAAATTGAGCTTTGAAGTGCGGTACCGGTTCAGCATTGAATTCACAGATTCCTCAAACCGTTCAGAAGAGCTGGGCATGTTGTCTATCAGGTCGATAAAGGCGGCCAGCGCATCGACCGTTTTGTCGGTTTGCGTGCCGATTGAGCCCATCATCAGATTTTCGGCATTGATCCGGCTACCAGCCGAGTAGCGCGCCGAAGCCGAGTAGGCAAGGGCCCGGGCTTCACGCAATTCCTGAAATACCACGCTGGACATACCGCTGCCGAAATAGCTGGTGTAAAGATTGGCCAGCAGACCGTCTTCCGCGTTGTAGACGCCATCGGCGAATTCTATCCTGACCTGAGCCTGAGCGGTTTGCTGGTCGACAACCAGAACTTCCGAGCTGTCGATGTCGCGGACGTTTCGAAACCGGTATTCAGGTGTGTCCTGAAGATCAGCACTGACTTCGTAGCTGCGACGAAGCGTTTCGACCAATTCTTCAAGCGGCATGGATCCGGTATAGGCCAGCGTATGCTTGTAGTTGAGCAACTCACCGGGTGCCTCCAGCAGATCATCGAGTGCGGTGCTGAGGATTTCCTCGCTGCTCATGGCCTCCAGCATGGGTGATTCCTCACCGAAGCGGTTATACATAAACAGTGCCTGTGCGATTGCCGGAGGCGAGCTCTTTTGATCCTGTCGGGACTTGAGCAGGATGCTTTTCAACTGTTCAAGGGTCTGCTCGTCCGCACTGGGGCTTCTGATCAGCTGCATCATCAGATCGATTGAATTTTCAAACTGGGCATCCAGTCCCGATACGGCGAAAGCGGAGCTGTTTTCCCCGGCGCCAAAGCGGAATTCCGTGCCCATGCGGTACCACTCCTTCTGCAATTCCTCGTTGCTCAGTGAGTCAGTGCCGGCAACGTCCATCAGGGCGGCCGCCAGTCCGAGTTGCTTGTCTGCTTCTGTTCCAACATCAACAGAAAGGGAGAATGAGAACAGATCATTGAGCGGGTTCGGCGCATAGTACAGATCAACCCCGGGCGCGAACTCAATGATGCGGTAGTCGCTGTCCATCTCCACGAACGTTGGATCAATTTCTTCGACCTGCATGGCCAGAATCTGAGAGGCAAATTCCGACTGTCTCGTCGGATCGATAGTCACCGGATCGATCTGAGGCTTTTCGACTTCCGGAACGACATGCTGGGCATCGACGCGGTAGACCGCGACGTAGTCGTCGCCGAAGTATTTGTTGGCGACATCAACGACATCCTGCTTGGTAAGCTGTTCCATGCGGTCAATTTCAGCGATGTGATAATCCCACTGTGCCCCCTCGATGAATGCCTGTCGCATCATGGAGACCCTTGCGGTATTGAATTCTAGGCTGGCTTTCTCGCTCTTAAGAAAGTCGTTAATGATTGCTGGGATGATCCACTCATCAAATTCGCCTGACTTGATGATCTCTAGCTGCTCTAGTAACAGGCGTTCAACTTCCTCAAGAGTCTGATCTTGTTTAGGTACTCCGTAAAGCGACTGTGAGCCAAAGTCATTGAGAAACAGAGGCGAAGAGCCTGCCTGTGAAACAAGCTGCTGTTGGTTTAGATTCAGATTGATCAAGCCTGCAGTCCTATTGTCCAGAATCATGTCAATCAGAATCAGCGCCTCTTTGTCCGCACTGCCGTTAGGGGCGGTACGAAACGCCAGCTGGACCTGTTCTTCACCCGGATATTGAACCGTGCGTCGCTCGGCGCCCTGCAGAGGCGGCTCTTGCCAGGGGCCGACTCCGGGGACCGGCTTGCGTTCCCAGTGGCCGAATTTTTCGGCGATCAGATTGATGGTTGCCTCGATATCAATGTCACCACTGATGAATATGCCCATGTTGTTCGGCACATAGTAGGTGTCAAAGTAGTTCTGGATATATACCAGAGAGGGATTTTTCAGGTGCTCAACGGTCCCGATTGTCGGCTGCTGTCCATAGGGGTGCACTTTGTAGAGCAGTTCGTCCACGGCAGTCCCTATGATCCGGCCGCCATTGTCGAGAGTCCTGTTTTTCTCCTCGTAAACGGTTTCCAGTTCTGTGTGGAACAATCGGAAGACGGGATCTACAAATCTGTCTGCTTCTATTTCGGCCCACTGTGCTAGCCGGTTAGCAGGTAGCCCTACCTTGTATACTGTTTCCTCATACCAGGTGTGGGCATTCAGCCCACTGCCCCCCATGCCGTTGTACAGCTTGTCGATTTCATTGGGGACCGCATATTCCGCAGCTTGCTGCGCCTCAGTGTTGATTTCGGCATAAATCTCTGCCCGCCTGGCAGGGTCGACTTCCTGAAAGTGTTCTTCATACAGCTCTACTATTCGGTCGAGGTGGGGCTTTTCAGCTTCATAGTCGAGCGTTCCCAGGTTCTGATTGCCCTTAAATAGAAGATGCTCTAAGTAGTGCGCGAGACCCGTGGCGTCGGCAGGATCATGCTTGCTGCCAGCGCGCACGGCGATTTCAGCGTAAAATCGCGGCTCTTCGTGGTTTTCGGTGAGGAAAACTTGCAGTCCGTTGTCGAGCTCGAAAATATGGGCGTCGAGGGGATCTTCCGGATTGGGTTCGTTAATCCGCCTGTAGCCTGCCGCAGTGTTCTCTGTCGACGGGGCGGCGCCAGAGGAGCCGGTTGGAGTTTCTCCGCATCCTGCTAATGCGAGCAGTAGGACGGCGGTCAGCCAACAGGTGAATTTGGCTCTGGGCTCGGATTTTTGGGCAGTCGGCATGGGTACTCCTGATAAGTTCAAAGGGTCAGTCACTGGCTCTACAGCTCTGCTTCGTTCATTGATTGCGTGGTCATCAGTCCGGTGATTATCTGACCCAGAAACTTTTCCGCTTCCTGCATCTGCGAATCACTCAACAGTTGACTCAATTCCATTCTGGCATCCATTAATGCCTGCATTTGCCGCTGACTTTCATCGACGGCGTCCCGGTTAGATCTGCTAACCTGCTCCTGTCCGGCGCCCATATGACGCATCAGGATCTCAAGCACTATTTCCTGATTCGCCTCGTTCAGGCCTCCGGAAACACGTGCCAACTGGCGGGTAAAGTTGCTGCGTAACACACTCTCTTGAAAACTGGCTTCATACTCATCGAAGGTCTGCAGTTCCTGATCAGACAGTAGCTCAGTGACTTTGTCGCGCAAGTAGGCCGGCGAGGACAGTTCTTCCAGACTTACCGAAGACACAGCGCCGGAGGCTCGTTTGCGGCTTGCCTGGTTCCTCTCCAAAAATACGGTGGTTATGACAGAACCGATTTCTGCTTTACGTTCGGCGGTCGTATCCAGTGCGTCAAGAAAGCGCCCGTAGCGCATCTGCGCCTGCATTTCGGTCATCTGCCTTTGTGAATTGTCGACATATCCCGGTGGCGGGCCGCCCTGTGCGAGTGCGTTGCTGGCCAGTAGGAAAGTCCCGACTGTCAGCAGCAGTTCAATTCTTTTCATCGTTCACCTAAGACCGAAGCAGAGGTACTTATGGTAAGTAAAAATCAGTAAAAAACCTATGATTTACCCGTCCCTATGGCGAAGCCGCAAAAAACATGCTCAGAATCCCATCCAGCAAAGCCATTGCAGCAATTGTCAATCCCGTGCGTCCACCCATGCGTGAGGATGAAGATGGACCAGGAAACGGCTATGCTAAGGCCTCAGACAGGGCAATCTGATGCCAGCAACCTATCGACGGCGACGGATACCGAATTGGGCGCGCGTAGCCACGTCTTCAGGGCTATCCGCAGTGGGTATTTCAAAACTTCGGTTCCTCTGCCGCGGTGTTGGGTTTTGTATCGAATTTCGGGGGTGAATTAAGTGCGGAGGAAAACAGGAATGCGCAGACAAAACCGGCCGGTAGGGGCATTGATTGTGCTGACCCTCGCACTGACCGCGATGGCAGAGGCGCAGGAGAGCCAGAACCAGGTCTGGGCAAATTACGATGAGTCCGGTGACCTAGCGCGTCTGGCTGAACTAGACGATGCCCGCATGCACTACCAATTACTCCGCTCCGGCATGCAGACCCCAGGCAGTTTGTGGGCCAGTCTGAACGACGAAATCAATGGACTGGCGCCGGCGCGTTATCGGGCACTCGAGCCGCTGGTGGTGGAATCTTCGATTGCCGAACTGCAGGAAATGATTGATGCTGGAAATCTCAGTTACGAAGAGCTTACGCTGTTCTATTTATCGCGCATTCGCGAAACAGAGGGAGACCCTGCCAGATATCTGAATGCCGTGGTCAGCCTAAACCCTGCGTCTGTCGAGAGAGCGCGGGCACTCGATCTTGCACGACGTGCTGCTCCCGACACTGCGCGAGACCCCATTTATGGCATGCCGATTCTGTTGAAGGACAACATCAACGCGGCTGGAGTGGCGACCACTGCCGGAGCTGTCGCGCTGCAGAACAACTTTGCTGACGATGCGTTCATTGTCGAGAAATTGCTGGATAAAGGAGCAGTCATTCTTGGTAAAGCCAACTTGAGTGAATGGGCTTATTTTTTCTGTGATGACTGTCCGTCCGGGTGGAGTGCCATGGGCGGTCAGACTCTGAATCCGTATGGCAGATTGCGGTTTAACACAGGTGGCTCCAGTTCTGGCAGCGGCGCGTCAATTGCAGCGAATTACGCGGCGGCAGCGGTAGGCTCAGAGACTTCCGGCTCCATTCTTTCACCTTCAAGTGCCAATTCTCTGGTGGGTTTGAAGCCGACAACCGGCTCTCTGAGTCGCACTGGCGTGGTGCCGATATCTGGCAGTCTTGATACCACCGGGCCAATGGCTCGTTCAGTGGCCGATGTCATTATTCTGTTCAATGGCATGACCGGATATGACCAGCGAGATACCGCGATGCCCATGATGAGCGACGACCTGCAGTTGGAGTATCGCGATCAGTCGATGGCAGGCTTGCGTCTAGGAGCTCCTGAACGCTATCTGGACAATGAGCTGTTCTTGAAGGCGCTTAGGCTGTTATCGGCTGACGAGGCCGCTATTGTCGAGATTAGCTTGCCCGAAATCGATACTCAGGGATTCGGTACACTGCTGGGGCGGGAAATGGTGAGAGACCTTGCTCTTTATCTAAAAGATCATGCATCCCCTATGGTCATGATTGATTCTGTAGATGATCTGCACGGGTTTAACCTCCAACGCCCGGATTTGAGAATGCCCTACGGCCAGGCGGAGGTTGATCGCATGATTGAGCTGGACATCGGTCCAGCGGAGCTGGAAACGCTCCGTGACAGTCTTCAGAGCGGCGCTCGGGCTGCAATGGAAGCCCTGTTCGCCGGCAGTGATCTCGATCTGATGTTGAGTATGGATAATCGCAATGCGGCATTCGCTGCGCTCGCAAATTATCCGGCGCTCACGGTTCCGCTTGGCTATTCGGACAGTGGCAGGCCGGTGAATCTGACTTTGTTTGCACCACCTTTTCAGGAGCAGTTACTTGTGGATGTGGGCGGAAGGTTCGAGCGTCTTGCAGACGCCAGACGGACGCCTGCTGATTATCCTTGAGTTGAGGTATGCTTCGCGTCGGACACAGAAGTCAATCGGCAGGTCAGCGCTTTGATGCGCTGTTGGCACTGCGGCCCTGCTGAACAGCTGAGCGTCTTTAACCGAATTCAAGCGTGGCGAACCGGGAGTAAGCATGGGCAATACCGCGAAAAATAGGAGTATTACACAGACATGGTTTGCGATTGCGCTGTGGAAACGCATCCTAACGGCGATGGTGGTTGGTGCATTACTGGGTAGCTTGTGGGGTCCCGGCGCGGAGGCGCTTGGTTGGATCGGAGATCTCTTTATCCGGCTGATACGCATGATCGTTGTGCCGCTTGTCTTTGTGACCATTGTGTCCGGCGTGGTCTCGATGGGCGATCCTTCCAAACTCGGTTCATTAGGAGTCAAGACTCTGATTCTGTATATGCTGACCACGCTGGGTGCCATCACAATCGGGCTTATTCTGGCGGTCTTTCTTCAGCCTGGCGTCGGGGTTGATTTGACTGGGGCACCTGCATCAACCCTTCAGGAAACTGTTCCCTTGTCGGAACGTCTGATTTCGATTGTGCCGGAAAATCCGATCGCTGCTTTAGCAGAAGGCAATATCCTTGCCATCATATTTTTCGCTATTCTGATCGGTGTGGGTCTGCTGTCAGTCGGAGAGTCTGGCAAACCAGTGGCGGATTTCATGGATGCATCAAGCGAGGTGGTACTGCGTATTACGCACTGGATCATGGAAATCGCCCCATTCGGCGTGTTGGCTCTGATTGCGAGAGTGACCGGCGCTCAGGGTTTTGATGCGCTGCTCAATGCTGTAGTGCTGGCAATCACGGTATTGATCGCCTGTGCCGCCCACCTCGTGCTCACCCACGGGGTTCTTATCATGCAGCTGATGTTGAAACTCTCGCCCATCAATTTCTTTCGCGGTGCTCGGGAGGCAATGCTGGTCGCGTTTTCTACGTCATCTAGTGCAGCGACGCTGCCGGTCTCCATGTCGGCTGCAGAGGACAATCTTGGGGTGAAGCCAGTGGTCGCCTCAACGGTGCTGCCGCTTGGCGCTACCATCAACATGGATGGCACTGCTTTGTATGTTGGTATTGTGTCAGTCTTCGCAGCGCAGGCCTTCGGCATAGACTTGACGCTGACGGATTATCTGATCATGGCGGGAACGACGACACTGGTTTCGGTCGGTACGGCCGCTGTGCCGAGCGCGTCCCTGTTCCTGATGGCGGCGGTAATGGAGACCATTGGCATGACTGCGCAGCAGATAGCTGTGACGGTAGGATTTATTTTCATCATTGACCGGCCGCTGGATATGTTGCGCACTTCGATCAATATCGCGGGCGACCTTGCGGTGTCGACAGCGGTTGCTACCTGGGAAGGGGAGTTTGACCGTGAAGTATTCGATCGGCCGCTGAATTCCTGACAGGCACTGATCAGTTCGGCGCTACAACGGTGCCCGCGCGGTTGTCCGGGCCGCCTGATAAAGCGGCGCGGGACAACTGACGCTGCTGCTCACGCTCTTCCTGAAAGCTGTCGAACACTTCGAGTTCTGTCTCATCCAGAAAATAAGAAACGGCCTCTCGCTGCGCCGAGGGGGAGTTGAGGGCGAAAAGCTCCCGGCGGATTGAGCGACGACCCTCCGGGTTGCCAACGTTTTCCTCGATGATCTCCCGGCGAGCGCGATTGTTTTCCGTTATCTGGCTTATCAAAGAGTCGACGATTTCCTCCATTCTCTGGTCTGAGACGTCAAGCGCCTGCAAAAATCCGCCGTAATTGCTCTGTAAGCTCATGATTTCCCGCAGTTCCTCCTGTTCGAGACTGGCCAGCTGCTTAAGTATGCGGGTTGGGGTCGGTAGAGCGTTTTCCTGATGTTGGCGTTCTACTTCTCGTATGACTCTCTGGCGAATCTGCTGCTCGATGCGTGAGAGATCAGGGCTGATCTGTTCCTGCGCCAGCGCGAGCTCATTATTCTGCGCTGCGGCAGTCTCCTGACTGGCTCTGAGTTCCCGGTTCAGGCTGGCAATCTGTGTCTCGTAGTTGATGCGCTGCTCTGCAAATTTATCCAGCTCTGCGCGCATCTCGTCCATAAGCGTCTGAACCCGCCCCAACTGATCGCTTTCTATCCGAGATTGCAAGTAAAACTGAAAGGCCATTGAGATTGCAATGAGCAGCAGCGCGAGACCGCCGGCCAATGCCGGTTTGCCCCGTGGTTTGGAGTGCTCTTCCTGCATCGGTCGTCGTGTGTGCATCATGTCCTCGGTGTCAAATGGATCGTCTGCTCTGAAGCGCGACGACTGTCTCAGAATGTGTAGGTCAGGGTGATACCCAGACGAAGGTCTTCGTCAAAGAAAGTCAGAAACGAACCGGCTTTGGCGGAAATGCTGATGATTTGCGAGCTGACCGACCAATTGTCATCAATGGTGTAGTCCAGTCCCGTAAACACTAGCAGGGACTGTGCTGACAGGTCTCCCTGCAGGGTCGCTGAGAAATTGAGATCGCCATTTCTCAGGGCGTTGCTATAGCGGACCAGCCAGCTGCCGAAAACGCCGTCGTTGGTCAGCGCCTGTCCGGGCAACAACCCCTCGTCTTCATCGAGCAGGGTCTGAGCCTGAATGCCCAGGCTGACGTTCTGCTCGTTGTCGATAGCATATTCAAAACCGAAAGACGTGCCCAACTGATCCTTTCGAAGGTTGATCGGAGCGGAAAGTGAACTGGTCCCGGGAAAGGCAAAGCTGTCTGCGAGAATGTTATGGCTGAAGGCGAGATCAAAGTTGAGCAGGACTTTACCTATCGCCCGATTTGCACTGAAACCCAACAGGAAAAAATCGTTAATATCAGGCCGTGCATCCGGTGTGTCGGACAGGGGCGGGTCGTACCGCAGCTGATTCTCATATAGGTAGGCCGCCATGAGCGCGATGTCGCTGCCTTCAAACGATTTCTTCCATTGCGTGCCGGCTTCAATCAGGACCTTCCCATCACGATCGTAGTCCGGCAAGTTGAAACCGGGGTCAAAAAACAGGGGGCTGCCGCGTATTGGGGCCGGATTGAACTCGGGATAGAGGTTGACGAAGGTCGACAGACTGCTGCTATTGGCTGAATCGAAATAATCCCAGACCAGCATGGCCTGACTCAGGCGGGCGTCTTCGATGTCGATGATCGTAAAATCGCGAAACTCGCTGTTGTTGATGATATCGAGTACGGAGTTGCCGACGGTCTCGCCCCAGACAACCGTCTGACGACCGAGTTTAAAGCTGTGCTTGCCGCTGCTGCGCTGGATAAACAGATCGTTCAGCTGTCCCTCGGTCTCCACAGCGTCCCCGTTGCTAACAAATTCATAATCCTGATTCCAGTAAATACGGTACCACATGCTTCCCTGCAGCACCCAGCCCGGGGCAAAGGCGTTCTGGTAGCGGATGTTGAACTGCAGCCGATTGGTCTCTAGATCGGCTTCCTTGGGAAAGCTGCCGAAGGGTCCCAGATCGATTGCGTGATTGTTGGCTTGTCCGGAGGTAGACTGGCTTACGCGGATTGTGAAATCTTCAAACCACTCAGCAGTTGGAGATTTTTCGCTCTCTTCCTCGAAGGCGCCAATGAAAATGTCTTCATCAAAGCCGAAGTCGATGCCGGGATCAAAGCTGACATCGGGATCAAGGATCAGGGGTTCATCCTGACGAGCCAGCAGCAATGCAGGGTAGTTTAGCGAGGCCAGAGCAAGGGCCATTCCGGCGATTCGCAGCAGAACCATAACAAAGGAATCAATCGATCTGCTGCCTGAGCTTCTCCAACTCAGTTTCCCGAAATGCGACGTCTGTGAGCGTGCGTGTGGTCAGAAATTCATCTTCGACCTCAACATCCGTATAGATTTCAAGAAACGCCATGTTTGAGAGGCGGTTGCTGACCAGATTCATCATGGTGAGTGAGCGGGCCATCCAGATATCGTTGACCAACTCTACCCGTGAAGCCAGCAGTCGTTTGATCTCATTGTCGTACTGGTCAAACATTTCGACTCGCAGCACGACAAAACGCTCTTTGTCGACGTAATTTACGGTTCTGGAGTAGCGCGATTTCAGGGCGCGCTGGGCGTTAGGGATTAGCTCGATCTTCCACACCTCCCGGCCCGACTCTGTCGTTTCATCAAGTATGTTGATTTCGTACTCTTCCAGTTTGCCTGTGTCGGTGTCTTCGGTGGTGAACTCGGAACCGAACACTGAGGCGGGTTCTGCATCGTCGTCAGAGTTCCCGCTTGCTATACGCTTTACGCGGCCGAGGGCTGAGAGATATAGCCAGGTTTCGTTGTCGCGCTGGGTGTCGTCGTAGGAAAAAGAGAGCATCCCGACGCCCCGCTCCGCCGCGGGTTCCTGAACGATGGTGACGTTTTTCGAATCCTTGCCGTCTTCACCGTAGTTCTTGCCCACTGATTCCAGTGACTTTATTCGGGGGCGCTCGGCGCAGGTAATACGATTGTCTTTAATGCCGAACCGACAAGTGGACAGCTGCATGCGGTTGAACGCTGAGTCCGAAGTCGCTCGCTGACTATCCTCCACCCGTTCCATGATTTCCAGTCCTGAAAGATCTTGGGCAGACGCCGGCGCGCCGAAAACATTCCATACGAGTATGATCCAGAGAAGTCGCTGAGAGGTCATGCAATTGTCTCCCTGAAATGAATTCGGGTGTCCGCGTCTTTCACGCCAAAGGTCGGTTTGAAGATGATAATCATGGCCGGTATCAGAAACAAATCACATAGCAGGGCAACAAAGATTGCTGCCGAGCCGAAAAAGCCCATTTTGGCCATGCCAAGATAATCAGAGAAGCTGAGCAGGGCAAAACCCAGGCCCAGCACCATAGTGGTGAACATCACCGCCTGACCCACATCGCGAATAGTGGATACCAGGCTTTCACTGATGCTGCCGGTCCGAATCAGCTCCACCCGGTAATGCGTCATGAAATGAATCGTATCATCCACTGCTATGCCAATGATCAGTGGCGCGATTAACAGGGTATCTGTATCCAGGGCAATACCCAGAAGACCCATAAGGCCGAAGCCGAGTAGTGCAGGAATCATGTTCGGGATCATCGCCATGAGTCCGCCCTGGAGGGAGCCGAGCGTTATGATCATGATGACACTGATGACTGCAATGGCGAAAGTAAAGCTGGAGAACTGCGAATTGGCCACCTCGTCTGCCATGCGCATCAGCAGGGCCATCGAGCCGGTCAGGTAGACTTCCAGCTCAGGGAATTCGGATTCAAGTGGGCCGAATACTTCATCGATTTCCTGTGAGATTTCCTCGAAAAAGCGCTGGTATTGATAGCTTCCGGCGTTGTAAATGTTCAGTGAAATATGGGAGCGGCTGTAGTCGTCCGAAACCAGTGCCCGGCGGTCCTCGGGGTTTGCGCTGTTGAACAAATAGAGAAGCTGGGAAATCATCTGATCATCATCTGGCACCCGATAATAGGCCGGATCATCATCGCTCATGATCTTATAGGTGTCCTTAACAATATTGGCTAGTGAATTGGTGCGGGTAACCTGATCGGAATAGCTGGTCTCAATGCGGCTCTGCAGTTGATCCATGGCCTGCAACAGGCGCGGATTGTAGAGTCCGTCGGACGTGTGGGTATCAACCATGATCACCATGGACATGGCGCCGGCCATATTTTCGTCAACCGTTTCGTAGGCAACCCGGATAGCGCTGCCCTCTTTGGTGAGTTCAGTCATGTTGGAGTCGATGCGAATTAGCGTCATGCCATAGGAGCAGAGCGCGAATAGGCCTGCGAACACGCTCAGCACCAGCCAGGGGCGTCGTGCTACAAAGTTTGGTACTGCTGAGAGAATAGCCAGTTGCCAGTTGACCACAATATATGTCAGCAGTGAGATAACCGTGATATACATGCCGACCCATGGCCCAAGCATTAAATACATGGCGACGATATAGATGAGGGCCGCGCCTATCTTGGTGCTGTTTCTGAGCTCGTGCCAGAGAGCCCCTATTCTGTCGGCCAGGCTGGCATCGTCAGCTTCCGGTGCGCCAGGGTGCCAGAGATCGAGGAGAATGGGCAGCAAGACGAGGGTAAAAAAGAAGGCCAACACGACCCCAAAGGCAGACATCATGCCGAAGACCTGAATAGGCACCAGCTCTGAAGTGGTCAGGGCCAGAACGCCAGCCATGGTTGTGATTGTTGTCACCAAGATAGCCAACCCTGTCTTGCCGTAGGATTTGGACAAGGCGTCGTAGTGGTCATCACCCTTGCGTCGAAAGCCGAAATAGGCGCTCATCACGTGAACGCAATCAGCAATCCCGACTGCAAACACCAGCATTACGGTCAAGGCAATCATCTGCGAGATGGTCACACCTAACCACACCGTGAGACCCCAGGTCCATGTCATGCTCGCAGCGATGGTTACCATTGGCCATAGGACCGCGCTGAAGCTTCTGAACAGGGTATAAAGCAGCAAGGTGAAGATCAGCACCATCACCAGACCCAGAACCTGCATTTGGGTCAGCACGTCCATCATGAATTCCATCATAGGCGGGTTACCTACGGGAAAGAACTCAAATTGTTCATCGTATTTCTGATACAGCGCCTTGGTCATGAGATGAAAGTTGGTGTAACCCAACATGTCCACTGGCTCGAATGAGACTTCCTGAATTTGCGCAGACTCATCGAATTCAAGATCGAAGCTGTCATCAGGGGAAAAGGCATCAAAGTCGACGAAGCTGTCATCCAGCACGATGTCAGTGGCGTTTACCGCTGGTTCATAGCCCTCGATGGGCTGGGCACCAAAATCGGTTTGTATCATCACGGCGCCGTAGCGGGCATCAGCCGAATAGAACGCCAGCAGATAATCCTGCTGATTCAGGGCGCGTGCTTTTATCGCCGCGAGTTCGTCATCGGATGCGGGAAGTTGTTCTGGCACCAGCCTATTGGAGAGCAGCGTGTCCCCCCGATTTTCCTGGAAGCGTAGATTGGCGATCGACTGCACGCGTCGCACATGATTCAACTCATCAAAATCGAGATTGATGCCGTTGATCGCGTCGGGGTAATCTTCTGTGCGCAGTTGCTGCCAGTAGCGAAGGTCATTGGTTAACTGCTGTATAGCCAGCAGAGATTCTCTCGAAAAAACATCACCGTCCTTGGCCCGGTACACCAAAAATACCGAATCATCGCTGCCAAACTGGCGGCGATATTCATTGAGCGCCAGCATTGACGGATCTGCTTGATCTAGAAAGCCGTCAGTAGTCATGTCGAGTTCGGTGCGGGTAAAAATCCCCCACACCATGAGCAGACTGATAACTACCAGGCCGGTAAGTACAAAATGCTTGTAGCGCAGGACCCGGTTGGGGACTTGGGCGAAAGCGTCACTCAGCGCGATAAGCAATTTTTCCATATTTCAGATTCCAGCGTTGACCGGCAGAGCTCCACAGAGCGGAGCTCACCAAACAAGCTCTACGTGACTCCTTCTGTCGATTGAATTGTCGTGATGCTAATCAAATCTTTGTCACTTGGACTGCCAAGGGTCATACCAGGATGCCCCCTAAAAGGTCTGTCTGATCAGGGGCAGCGGTAGACTGCGAAACTCTGTTTCCCAGCAGAAGCCGCTGTCATCGGAACAATAGCGTTGCCACCCATATCCCCCGCTTCGTTTCTCGCAAGGGTCAAAAGTTCATCTTCCTGACGCGAGGTATTGCGCTCGATTAACAGCAGTCTGTCCAGGGTCGTCGAGCTCGCGCGGCCGAGCGACTGGCAGGCGCCTATCTGCCCTTCAGAGCGAACCTCTACCTGCTGTCCGAGACCTGTCAGCTGTACCCAACTGCCGCATGAGGCCAGCAGCAGTGGCAGGCATAAAAATTTCAGCAGGTGACTCACGGAGACTTGGCTGTCCAATTGCGCTTTCGATTGATTGGCGACCTTCCTGATGTTTAGGCAGGACTCTTACCTCTGGCAGATATGTTACCATCCTGTACAAATTTGTCGCTGTTTTTATTGGCGCTCGGACCAGCCTCATCGCTGCTCCGGGCAGGAGGCAGGCATTTGACGGACACCAAGGGCTCGCCTCTGTGCGAGCAACTCACAGCCATTGTCGGATCAGCCGGTTTTCTCGAAGGAGAGGACATCGAGCGGAAAAATTTCAAGGA
>MDSZ01191609.1_pt1 | contig 14391 bp, 15 predicted proteins | sample 811201 | NCBI WGS metagenome assembly MDSZ01 (sample SAMN05326647, study PRJNA326480) | marine metagenome | isolation source: seawater | place: Indian Ocean: North | collected 2010
AACTACATTAATTAAAAATCCTGAAGCTTTCAAATTTACAAATGATAAAATAATTGAAATAGCTAAAAAAATTGATTTTGACAAGGTTGCTGCAATTGAGTCTAGAGGTTTTGTTTTTGCCTCAACAGTATCTTATATTTTAAATAAACCTTTTATATTACTAAGAAAAAAAGATAAATTACCGGCTGAGACACACTCTGTAGACTTCAAATTAGAGTATGGAGAAGCGACTATAGAAGTACACAAAGACTCGATTAACAAAGATGAAAAGATTCTTGTGATTGATGATTTAATTGCGACAGGTGGTACGGCAGAAGCGGCGGCTAAGTTGATAGGAATATCTGGTGGAAAAGTAGCTGCGTTTATATTTGTGATTAATCTATTTGATTTACCAGGCGAGAAATTACTAAAAGATAAAGGTTTTATAGTAAAGAGTTTGATTGAATTTCCAGGACACTAATTCTTTAAAATAAAATTTTTTATATATTCCTTTAGATGAACTTTTCCAAAATATTTGTAAATTTTGTTTGAAAGATTATTATTTGTTAAAGCTGATGCATATCTTTCACCTGCTCTTTTAGGAAGATATTTTATTTTTGAATTAAACATTTTTGCTACCTGTAAAATTGAAAATGATTTTCTGTTAGCTATGCTATAATGTCGACATTGATTTTTTTCCCAAGCCAAATAACAAACTCTTATAGTGTCATCTATGTGTGTGAACCTTCTTGTCTGAGATCCTGGTTTAACTACTGGTAAAGCTTTTTTTCTTTTATAATGATCCTCAAAGATTCCAATTACTGTTGACATTGGGCCCCTGCAAATTTGGTGAGGCCCATAAACGTTATAAAAATAAATTACTTCAAATTTAAAATTATACCATTTTTTTAGGTTTTCTAATAACTCTAGATTTTTTGCTTTTGTGAATGCGTATGGAGATAAATTTTTGTCACTTCCTCTATTTCCTAAAGACGCAGAGGTAGCAGAATAAATTAATTTAATTTTATTTTTAAGACAAAAATTAAATATTGAGTTTGACCCTATTGTATTTGACTCAATGCATTCATTCATATTCAGGAAGCTTTGATAAATCCTTGCAAATTCACCAAAATGAAATACTGCTTTGATTTGTTCAGGCCTAATTTTGAATTTTGAAATATTTTTAGTATCACCTTTGATATATTTTACATTTTTATTCTTAATATGGTTTTTTCTCAAACCACATGAATAATTATCAATGCTTATAATTTTATATTTTGTTTTTTTTATAAGAAATTTTATTAAGTTTGTACCAACAAATCCTGCGCCCCCTGTGACTATAATTTTGTTTTTTTTAGGCATTTTAATAAAATATATCTTAGAGACCGTTTAATCAATCTAATCTTGGTCTGTACCAAGATTCTTTTTTTAAAAAAGAATTAATTAAACCCGAAACCCTACATGAATATATTTTATACTTAAGTTCGTTGTTTATTATTAGATAATAAAAACTTTTAATACATGATCTAACTAATACGGGGAAATTATAGATAAAAGCATTTACAAGTCCATAATGTTTTTTTCTAAAATAAACTCTTGACCAATTCCAATGCCAATTTCTTGATAACTCCAATTCATTTGAATATTTATCATCAACTGTACTTGCTCCCGTATGAGAGATTTTTGATTTATTGTAAACTAAAATTTTTTCGTTTTTGTTTTTCATTCTAATGCACAAGTCATCGTTTTCTAAGTACATAAAGATTTTTTCATCAAAAAATTTATTTTCAAATTTTGATTTATTTAATATCATGGCGTATCCATCTACACGATCTACTTCAAACAAATTTTCAAAAACATTTGAGGGTTTTTTAATTTTTGTAAAATTTGGATAATTTTTATTTGAACTTATGGGGCTTAATATAGCAAAATCTAAATTGTTAGAAATCTTAAAAATTTCTGTTAATGTGTCGTTCTGCAAAATGGTATCAGGATTTAAAATCATAACATAATTTGTTTTAGATTTTTTTATCCCAAAATTATTACCTGCACCCATACCTAGATTTTCTCCAGTTGTATAACATTCAACATTTTCATATTTTTTTTCAAGATATTCTTTAATCTTTTGATCAGATGAATTTTCTACTACTATTTTCTTTATTTCTGGGTCTAGTGAATTTAAGCATTTATCAATAACCTTATGACTTTTAATTGTAACGATAATAATAGTTAAATTTTCTTTTGTTATTTGCATCAAAAAAATGCCTTCATTGTAATAGAAGTATACTTAAAATTATAAATAATATAAATAATTAAAAATGAAAAGGTTTATTGTTACTGGAGGTTATGGTTTTATTGGTAGTAATCTTGTTAGACTTCTCTTAAAGAAAAAATATAAAGTTCTAAATTTAGATAATCTTTCATACTCAGCACAAAAATATAATTTAGGTGATATTAGAAATAAAAATTATCAATTTATAAAAGCTGACATAAATGATCAAAATAAAATCGATAAAATTTTAAAGAAATTTAATCCTCAAGGTATTTTTAATTTGGCAGCCGATACACATGTGGATAGATCAATCGACAACACTTACAACTTTATAAAAAACAATGTTCTCGGTTCTTATCACTTATTAGAAAGCTTAAAAAAGTATAAAAAAAAGGTAAGGTTAGTACATGTATCAACAGACGAGGTTTATGGGGATGTAAAAAGTCCTAAAAGATCTGATGAAAATTATCCCTACATACCTAGTTCACCTTATTCAGCTTCAAAAGCTGCCTCTGATCATTTAGTGATGTCTTATGTTAGAACCTTTAAAATAGACGCTGTCATTTCTAATTGCTCGAATAACTATGGTCCAAGACAATTTCCTGAAAAACTTATACCTAAAATAATTTATAATATTTTACATAACAGAACTTTGCCAATTTACGCTAGGGGGAGGAATTCAAGAGAATGGATCTATGTGGAAGATCATTGTGAGGCTTTGATTAAGCTTTTCTTTAAGGGTAAAAGCGGAGAAAAATATAATATTGGCTCAGGGGTCAATTGTTCGAATATTCATATAGTTAAAAAAATTTTAAAAATATTTAAAAATAAAAAAATTCAAATTGGGAAAAAAGTAAAAATTAAATTTGTTAAAGATAGACCTGGGCATGATTTAAGGTATGCTATAAATAGTAATAAAATTAAACAAAAATTAAATTGGAAAATTAATACAAATTTTTCAAAAGGAATGAATAAAACTGTAGATTGGTATTTAAACAACCAGAAATTTTTTTCCTCTATTTCAAAAAAACTTTTTACTAAAAGATTAGGCTCAATATGATAAAAAAAGGAATTATTTTAGCTGGTGGTCTAGGTACAAGAATGAGCCCTCTTACAAAATCAGTAAACAAACAACTTCTACCACTTTACGACAAACCATTAATTTATTACCCACTATCAATTTTAATGTTAGCTGGAATCAAGGAAATCTTAATTATTGTAAATAAAGGACAGTTAAATCAATTTAGAAAGATATTACCTGAAAAAAATAATTTAGGTTTAAAATTAACTTATGCGGAACAAGCTAAACCAAAGGGATTACCAGAAGCATTTATAATCGGAGAAAAATTCATAAAAGAGGATAATGTTGCATTAATTTTAGGTGATAATTTTTTTTATGGTCAAAATCTCACAAAAAAATTAGTTGATTGTAGAAAACTTAAAAATGGAGCAAAAATATTTTTACATCCAGTAAATAATCCACAATTATATGGTGTTGCATCTATTAATAAAAAAAATAGAGTTACTTCGCTTATCGAGAAACCAAAAAAACCCAAAGGCAATTTAGCGGTCACAGGGTTATATTTTTTTGATAATAAAGCAATTAAGTATAGTAAAAAATTAAAGCCTTCGAAAAGAAATGAAATTGAAATTATTGATCTTTTGAACATGTATAATAAAAAAAAAATGCTTAAGGCAGAATATTTAGGTCGTGGTGGAGTTTGGTTAGATACTGGATCAGTTGATGATTTCTACAACGCCTCAGATTTTATAAGCACTGTTGAAAAAAGACAGGGATTAAAAATTGCTTGTTTAGAAGAAATAGCTTTTAAAAATAATTGGATTAAAAAAGATAATATTAAAAAAGCAATAAAATTTTATGGAAAATGTAAGTATTCGATTTATTTAAGAAATCTACTTTAATAAATATATTATTTTCAATGTATGGTTATCTAAATTCATTCATCTTATCGAAAACATTCGACAATCTTAATTCTTTTTTTAGAAAAAAATTTTTTAAATTCTTTAAAATTTTTTTTGTTGAAACAAGTTTATCTGTGTTACCAGATAACAATCATAAAATAGATAGCGTAAATTTAGAAGAGGAGATCAAAAAATTTGAGGTTGTATTTAATGAAAAAATTATTCCCTGGACTGCTCAAGACAATCTCATTAATCAAATTGATAAATTAGGATACAAAAATATTAAATTTTTAGACATTGGAGCTGGTAGTTTAAGTTTATTTGCTCATCTAAATAATCATTATAAAAATTTGAATTATTTGTATTTTGATTTGCCAAAATACATTGAAATTAATAAAAAAATTAAAAAAAAATTTGACTTAAAAAATTTATTTTTAATCGAAAATTTAGATACTTTGGAAAGCAATGTTGACCTTACTTATTTTGGAAGTTCAATACAATACATACAAGATTATAAAATTTTACTTAAGGGCCTATTTAATAAAACAACTTATTTTTTAATTTCACTTACTCCTTTTTTTAATGGAGAGAAAAAAGATGACATAATTGTAAAACAAGTTAATTTAGCGGACTCAATTCACTACCATTATATTTTAAATTTAGATAAATTTATCAATTTTATGGGAGAAAATCATTACACTTTAGTAAATAAAGAAATAAGTAAAAAAATTAAGTTTGTAAACTTTAAGAATTTCAAAAAAAAGTATAATGATATGTCGATGCTTGATTTATTATTTAAAAAAAATAAATGAAATTAAATAAAACAAAAATTAAAGACCTAATAATTGTCAAATCAAAAGTTCATTTTGATAAAAGAGGTTTTTTTAGAGAAGCATTTAAAAGAAAAATTGTCAAAAAAAAATTTATATTTGGATGCGCGTCTAGTTCAAAAAAAAATGTAATAAGAGGACTTCATCTTCAGACAAAAGACGCACAGGGCAAATTTTTAACTGTTTTGAAAGGAGAAATATTTGATGTTGCTTTAGACTTGAGAAAAAGTTCAAAGACGTTCGGAAAATACTTCAGTATAAAACTTTCTGACAAAAATGGTAAATCCATTTTTATCCCGCCGGGTTTTGCTCACGGTTTTGTAGGTTTAAAAAGAGAAAATATTATATATTATTTTTGCACAAACTATAGATCAGCAAAAAATGAAATAGGAATTCAATGGAATGATGAAGATTTAAAAATAAAATGGCCTATAAAAAAACCAAAGATTTCAAATAAAGATAAAAAAAATCTAAGCTTTAAAGCATATTTAAAAAAATTTTGTTAGAAAAATGAAAAAATTAACAATGTATTGTTTATCAATTCACGATAATACTTTTGAAATAATTAAAGATCTTGGTTACATCCCTGTTGGGCTTGGTGAAAATAAATTACAAAATAATTGGTTAAAAGATAATTCTGGAGAAAATATCTCTGATAAAAATAAGTTTTATGGTGAATATAGTTTTCATTATTGGTTCTGGAAAAATGTTTTACCAGATCTAGAAGATGGAAATTGGATTGGTTTTTGTGCTTATAGAGAATTTTGGGGTGATAAAAATGCAAAAACCTCAAAAAGTCTTAAAGAGATGGTAATAAAGGAAATTCCAGAAGAGTGGGAAAAATTTGATGTGATTATTGGTGAGCATAGAACATTTAAAACACTCAAAGAGTTAAAATTATCTAAGATATTAAAGTATGGTATTTTAAGTTTAATAAGAAATCCCTCGACATTGTTTTCAAAAGAAAAAAAAATAAATATTAGATTACAATTCGATATGATGCATGGTAACGGCAATTTGGATAAGGCAATAGATTTGCTTGATGATGAAAATCGAGAGAGTTTCAGAAAATTTACAGTAAATGAGCACTCTTTTGCCAGAGGGAATATGTTTATATGTAAATCAAAAAAAATCATGAATAGATATTATGAGTCACTTTTTCCGTGGCTTGAAAGGTGTGAAAAAATATTCGGTTTTGATTTAGATGGCTATGGCATGACTAGAATTTATGCTTTTCTAGGTGAGAGATATTTATCTTACTGGTTCTCAAAAAATACTAATCATTTACTATGGCCAGTGATTTTTTATGATACAAATAAATTTTATGAAAATTAAAAAAAATAAAATAAAGTCTTTCTCAAATTCCACTGGAAAATTAATTCCCTTTACTTTTGATAAAAAATTTCCAATTAAAAACAAAAGAATTTTTTTTCTTTTTGGAAAAAAAGGCAAAGTTAGAGGGGAACATGCCCATAAAAAATGTTCCCAATATTTGTTTCTTTTATCTGGTAGTGTAGAAATTAATGCAATAAATAAACACCAAAAGAGAAGGATAATAATCAACTCAAAAAAAAGAGAGGGGTTCTTAATTAAACCAAAAACTTGGTTAAAAATAAAATTCTTGAAAAAAAATTCTATTTTAATGGTTATATGCGATATGAAATATAATTTTAGTGATTACATAGAGGACTTTAAGGAATTTAAAAAAATAATAGGGTTAAAATGAATTTAATGATAACAGGGGCCTGCGGTCATATCGGTTCTTATATTGTTAGAAATTTTTTAAGAGAAAAAAAGGTAAAAAAAATTGTTTTAATTGATAGTTTAAAAATCTCAAAGATTAATTCAATTTTAGATCTCAAAAGTAAAAAAATAATTTTTAAAGACATTGATATCTCAAAAAAAAATTCTTTGAAAAATATGAAAAATATTAACTGTGTAATTCACTGTGCATCACTGACTAATGCTGAAAATAGTTTTAAGATCAAAAAAGTGATGTATAAAAATAATATTAATTGTATGAAAAATATAATTTTATTTTGCATTAAAAATAAATCCAAATTAATTCATTTATCTTCTACAAGTGTTTATGGTTCTCAATCAAAAGAAGTTTTTGAAGACGAGAAGAAATTTATTAACCCTCAATCTCCTTACGCAAAAATTAAAATTATCGAAGAAGAGATGTTGAAAAAAAATAGTAAAAATTTAAAATTTATCACCTTTAGATTAGGAACTATATCCGGTGTTTCTCCTGGAATGAGATTTCATACTGCAGTGAATAAGTTTTGTTTAAATGCATCTTTAAATAAAGAAATAAATATTTATGAAACTGCATACAATCAGTTCAGACCCTATTTATCACTAAAAGATGCTTATAACGCATTTAATTATTTCCTTAAAAATAACCGAATAAATAATAATACTTACAATCTTTTAAGCGATAATTTTACTGTAAAACAAATAATATCAGTAATTAAAAAATTTAAAAATAAGATTAAAATAAAATTTGTAAAAACAAAAATTATGAACCAGTTATCATATAAAGTAAAAACTAATAAAATAAGAAATACAGGTTTTAAAATAAAGAATTATGTAAAACAAGATATTAAAGAAACTTTAAAATTTTTAAACACTTAGATTTTAATGAAATGTAAAATAATTAATAAACCTATTTCACCTTTTATGAGCTTTGGAAATATGCCAATAGCTAACGGTTTCTTAAGTCAGGAAGATTTTCAAAATGAATTTTTTTTCAAAATGGAAGTTGGTTTCTCGGAGAAAATAAGTCTTTTTCAACTAAATAATTTTCCAGAACCAAAAAAAATGTTTAATGACAATTATCCTTTTTTTACTGGAAGTTCTAGTAACATGGTGAGTCATTTTAAAGACTACGCTAATTGGATTAAACAAAATTATTTAAAAGAAAATTCTAAATTAATCGAGATTGGTTCAAATGATGGAACTTTTCTTACAAATTTTAAAAATACAGATGTCGACTTTGTGGGATTTGAACCTTCATCAAATGTTGCACAAAAAGCAAGACTAAAAAAAATTAAAACTATAAATAAATTTTTTAATTCTAAAAATTTAGATGAAGTTCAGCATTTTAAAAAAAGTACAGATGTTATTTCAGCAGCTAATGTAATATGTCACATTCCGGATTTGAATGAAATGATCTCAGCTGTTGAAGAACTGCTTAATGACAAAGGTGTATTTATTTTTGAAGAACCATATCTTGGTTCAATGTTTAAAAAAACTTCTTTCGACCAAATTTATGATGAGCATATTTATATTTTTTCTGCTCACTCAATAAAAAAGATTTTTAATTTACATAATTTTGATCTTATTGACACTATACCTCAGATTACTCATGGAGGCTCAATGCGTTATGTAATTGGAAGAAGGAATAAACATGATATTAATGCAAACGTAAAAAAAGTATTGGCAGATGAACAGCATTTAAAACTTGATAAAATTGAGTCATGTATTGATTTTAAAAAAAGATGTGAAAATTTAAAAAATAGTATCAATTTAAAATTACAAGAATTTAAGAAAGATGGTTTAAAAATATGCGGTTATGCAGCTACTTCAAAAAGTACTACTGTTTTAAATTACTGCAAAATTGGACCAGAAATTATAGATTTTATTTGTGATACAACTCCAGAAAAAATTGGGAAATTTTCTCCGGGTATGCATATTCCAATTAAATCATTATCCTATTTTCAAGACAATTTACCTGACATAGCTTATTTGTTTGCATGGAATCATAAAAATGAAATTTTTTCTAAAGAAAAAGATTTTAACAATTCAAGTAATAGAAAGTGGTTTTCACATGTTGCTTTATAAAGATAGAATCGTAGTTGTTGGAGGTAGTGGAAGATTTGGAAAAATTTTATCTAAAATAAAGACAAAATATAAAGTTTTTTTTCCAACCAAAAAAAATTTTAATGTTTTAGATACTAGACAGATCAAAAATTATCTTAAAATAAAAAAACCTAAATATTTAATATTGCTAGCAGGATTATCAAGACCAATGAGTTTACATGAGACCAATATAAAAAAAAGTATTGATCTGAATATCTTAGGTCCATCAAATGTTACTAAAGTTTGTTCAGATTTAAATATAAAACTAATTTTCTTTTCAACAAGCTATGTATATCCTGGAATTAAAGGTCAGTATAAGGAAACTAGCCCAGTGCTTCCAAAAAATAATTATGCTTGGTCAAAATTGGGTGGTGAAAGTTCGGTTCATATGTATAAGAACTCTCTTATTTTAAGAGTTTGTATGACCGAAAAACCTTTTATTCACAAAGAAGCCTTTGGAGATTTCATTACAAATTTTATTTTCCATGAAGATGTTGCAAAAAACCTTTATAAACTAATCGATAAAAAAGGGATTATTAATGTTGGTGGAAAAATTCAAACTGTATATAATTTTGCAAAAAAGTATAATAAAAAGATAAAAAAAGTATCTGCTAGGAAATATTTAGGAAAAAGTTATCCATTAAATCCCTCTATGAATATTACAAAATACAGAAAATTTATTAAGTGAAATATTTTTGGTCTTATAAAAAAGAGTATAAAAAATTAAGAAAGAGCATTCTAAAATCTGTAGATAAATCTCTTAAATCTGGAAATATATTTTTTGGAAACGAACTTATTAAATTTGAGAAAAATTTTAAAAAATTGAATAAGTCAAAATATGGTTTAGCGGTAGGAAGTGGTACTGAAGCTTTGTACATAGCTCTTAAAAGTTTTGGAATTGGTCACGGTGATGAGGTGATCACAGTTTCTAATACTGCGATACCTACTGCCTCAGCTATCACTAGCGCTGGGGCGAAAATCAAATTTGTTGATATAGACAACTACTATCTCATGGACGCAAGTAAAATTAAGAGAGAAATTAATAAAAAAACAAAGGCAATTATTCCTGTGCATTTATATGGTCAGCCTTGTGATATGGATAAAATAAATAAAATTGCTAAACAATTTAATTTAAAAATTATTGAGGATTGCGCCCAAGCTCAAGGAGCTCAGTACAAAAATAAATATGTAGGAAATCTAGGTGATGCAGGATGTTTTTCTTTTTATCCTACCAAAATTCTTGGTGCTTACGGTGATGGAGGATTTATTACTGTCAAATCAAAAAAAATTTTTGAAAAAATGAGAAGAATTAGATTTTACGGTATAGAAGGTATTAATAAGAAAAATAAATTTTATGGAAAATATTATTCTAACGAACAAGGAATTAATTCGAGAATTGATGAATTACATTTATCAATTTTGAATATTAAATTATCGAGCGTAAAAAAATTTATTAAGAAAAGAGTTCAAATAGCTAATTACTATAAAAAATCATTAAAAGATACTTCTTTACTTCTTCCAAATGTAAGAAAGGATAATAAACACGTTTATCATTTATTTACTGTATATCACAGGAAAAGACAGGAAATTATAAAAAAACTTAAAAAATTAAGAATTAATGTCGGAATATATTATCCTTATCCGATACATAATATGAAAGGATATAAATATTTGAGTAATAATAAAAACAAAAGTCTTCAGAATACTGAAAAATTGTCACAAGGTATTTTTTCTCTACCTTTATACCCTGAAATGACAAACAAAAGTCTTTTAAAAGTTACTAAAGCTTTGAAATCCGTTTTGAAATCTATATAAGATTTTTCGTGGAAAATTTTTATAAAAAACATTGGCAAAAACTACTAGGAAAAAATTTTTTTCCTTCATATTTAAACGAAATTCAATCATTTAAGTTTGAAAATTTCAAAGAGATAATTTTGGCAAAAAATGAAAGAAGCATAAATTTTTTAAATCAAGTATTCTATGGGGACGCACTAATAATTAAAAATGTATTTAAAAAAAAAGAGATTATTGATCTAAAAAACTCAATTTTCGATATTGAAAAAAACCAAGAAGAAAAAAATTTTAAAATGATTGATGAATGTCCAAATTTTCACGTTTCAAACAAAAAAAATAATATTGCTCCAATTAAAGATAATTATGACGAAACTGCCCACTCTCACTATTTTTTTAGATGGAACAAAGACGAAATAAATATATTTGAAAAATTTGATAAAATTTGGGATTTGATAAAAATTTTTAGTGGATTAGAAAAGGAGTCTTACAAAAATCATAAGCCTAAAGACCTGATTGTAGACAGAATTCAAGTTATTAGATATCCGCTTAACGAAGGTTATATTACAACTCATTGTGATGCTTCCGCTTGGCAAAAACTTAACATTGGTATTTGTTTTAACGAGAAAGGTAAAGAATTTAATGAAGGAGGATTATATTTGTTAGACAAAGATGAAAATAAAATTGATATTGAAAACCAATTAGAAATTGGAGATTGTTTTTGTTGGATACCTACAATTTTTCACGGAGTAGACATCCCAAAATTAAAAAATAATAAAACTATAAATTGGAAGTCAAAATCAGGAAGATGGCAAGCATTAGCTTTAACCGTTCAATCGCATAAAGTGAAAAATAGATTACTATCTACCGGTTATGAAAGATTTAAAAAAGATCCTTTAAAATTTAGAGAAATGTATAGAAATACTTTGGTTGAATAATCAATGGTAGCGAGGGGCGGATTCGAACCGCCGACCCCAGGCTTATGAGTCCTGTGCTCTAACCAACTGAGCTACCTCGCCGCTTTGCCAATAAAGACAGAATAATCAAATATCATAATCTCAATAACTAAACAATCTACTTCTTTAATTGAATTATTTGCAAAGAAGGAAAATCTATTTTTTTTACTATTTTCAAATTATTATTAGTTACTAGTTCTTCGTAAGGCCAATATGGATAGCTCATAGAAATAAGCCAGATTTCTTTTTTTTCACCAAGTAAAAAGTTTTTGAACACAATACCTTGTAAGAAAATGTTTTCTTTGGCGGCAATATATTTAGTATAATGAAATAAAGGTTTAGAATAGGTATAATCTACATCACTAGGATTAGATTTAACAACAAAGGTATAATCTTTAATATCAGTTTTATCTATATATTTTACTGCATCTTCAAAACTTGGTTTATATTTTTGTCTCTCTGAATAAAATTGTTTAAAACTAGACTCAGTAAAGTGATTAAAAAAGTTTATTCCAAGCAATAAAATAATAATTGTATTTTTTAATTTTTCATTTTTAATTTCAAAGACAAAATATGTCAGTAAAATTAGTACTGCTATTATAACAAAAATTATATATCTAGCGTTTAATATTGGAAAAAATAGATAGCCAAAAATTAAAGGTATAAAATAGGTAAAAAATGTTAAATATAATAAAAATGATTTTTCATTCGTATTATTAAAAATTAATTTTCTAAACTTATAAGTAAGTAAAACTAGTAAAAAAAGATGAATTATCCCCATAAATCTAGATCCGAAAAACGCTGAAAAGTAGAAGTCCGTAAAAAATTTAATGTCAGGATTTACTAGCCAAGCAGAATACTCAAGATTACGATTTTTTGTTAAAAAATAAAAAAGAAATATTGTAAAAATCGTATAAACTAACACTATAAGAAATAATTTTAATGTTTTCTTATTAGAAAAATATTTAACGAATAAAATAAACAAAAAAGATCCTGTAATTATTATAACAAATGGCATCGTTAAAGAAGCTATTGTCTGAAAAATAAAATAAAAGATTAAGTCCTTATCTAATAGTATATTTTTTTCTATTTTCTTTATTATTTTGATAATAAAATAAATTGATAATAGAGACATTAAAACCAGAAAAGAATACATCCTGCCTTCTTGTGAAAATTTAATCAAAAAAATGTTTAAACTAAATAATGAAGTTGCAACTATGCATGCGTTATAAGAATTTAGAATGTTTTTACAAAGAAAGAAAAATACAATTATACTTAAAGTTCCAAAAAATGCAGAATAGACCCTTATATTGATTGGGTCATATCCAAAAAAAATATTTAAAAAATAAACTATAAAATTGTAAATAAATAAAGAACCTTCTACTTGAAAATTTCTATTAATGGACTCCGAAAAATTTATTGAGGGTTCTGAAACCCAAAAAGTAGCAGTTTCATCAAACCAAAAATTGTCATAATTTAAATTATAAAATCTTAGAACTATTCCAACTAAAATGAATATTAAAAAAAAAGTTTTAAGTGACGATTTAAACCAGGACATTTAATAATAGTACCTTTTTCCTAGCTTAATGTTCAAGTAATTTTTGACTCAATTAAATAATAATAATGATTATAAATTTTATGTCTAATGTAACGATAATGCATCTTTATAAAACTCAAATAATTTATTAGATAATCTATTGGAGATATTCTTACATTGAATTTATCTTTTAAAAAAACTTCATTAAATATTTTCATCACCTTTTTTGAAGAATAATTCAAATACTTATTTTCTTTATCAAAATTTATTGCATTCTTTTTTTTATAATTGTATATCAACTTGAATAAGCTTTTTCGAGATGAGTATTCTTCGTAATTTTTTCTTCCCAAATTGTATATGTGTGATTTATGTCTGTTAAATTTATAGGAAATAATCTTTTTTCCCTGAATTGCAAATTCACCGCAAGACATGCCGAATGACTCTCCTAGACTTCTTCCATAAATCATTGCATCACAAGTATTAAGAAATTTTTTTTTATAAGTTTCATCAGATGTTCCTTTTAAAAAAATTATTCTAGGATGCTTGCAAAATTTATTGATATTTAAAAATAAAAAAACTATGTCTTTTCTTTTTTTAACAATTTCTAATAAAGTATCGTGTACAAACTTGAGATCAAAACTACTTTCCCCGCCATGACATCCAAAAACTATTTGATTTTTTTTAATTTTTAATTTTTTTTTTAGGTTTTGTTTTGATTTGTTAATCTGAACTACGTAAGGAAGGAAAGGTATTTTTTTATTTGTAAATATTTTACTTAACCATTCTGAAACACAAATATATTTATGTCCGTGAATTTCTTTCAAATGTTGGGGGTATATATAGTGTACCAAGGTTTTTATTTTAGAAGAAATCAAGTGATTTTTTTCTCCTCCTTTTTGTGTATAAATAAAATCAATTTTAAATTTTTTTTCATTTAACTCTATTTCGTTGAAATGATTTACACCTATAACTCGAAACCTTTTTTTGAATTTAGTTAATACCTCTTTTTTATTAGATTTATTTTGTTTGTTATAGAAAATTATAGAATTATTTTTTAAGATTAATTCATTCAAATGAGAATACTGATAAGTTGAATTTGCTACACCTCTAAAGTTCATCTCATCAATATAAAAAGCTATATTCATTGTTTGGTTTTTTTGTATAAGTACTATATCTAAAACTTATTGTAGTTTTAATTAGTAAATATCCAGTGATTTATTGATTTTTTGTTATTTAAAA
>MDSZ01126085.1_pt1 | contig 14390 bp, 25 predicted proteins | sample 811201 | NCBI WGS metagenome assembly MDSZ01 (sample SAMN05326647, study PRJNA326480) | marine metagenome | isolation source: seawater | place: Indian Ocean: North | collected 2010
CGGCAGAGATAAAATACACCCAAAGTCACTGTTAAATAGTGCTCACGAGTATGTAAGTAACATCATAGCAGAGCATTACGGACTACATGGACCTTGTAGTGTCACGGCCGCAACATGCATTAGTGGCGTACAAGCATTACAATATGCTCAACATGCAATTATGGCAGGTGATGAATGTGCCATTGTGGGTGCAACAGACTTTATGACAACCAGTACAACATTATACTATTTTCAAATGTTAGGAGCATTTAGTGACAGTGGCAAAAGCACACCATTTGATAAAAATAGAGATGGTATAATTATGGGAGAAGGAAGTGCATACCTTGTAGTGGAACCATTAGACAAAGCAATAGAAAGGAATGCACCAATTAGATGGATAGTAGATGGCATAGGCATTGCATCCGATGCACACCATCCAACACAACCAGATCCTAGTGGAACAGGTGGAAAAATTGCTATTGCACAGGCCATGAATCAAGCAGGAACAACAACAGAAGATTATGAAATATTTAATTTACATGCAACAGGTACGCCTGTTGGAGACCCAATAGAAATTGATGTACTAAAAGGTTACTTTAATAGTGGCACACTATACAGCAACAAAGGACAAATAGGACATATGATGGGAGCAAGTGGTCTTGCTGAAGTTATACTTGGTGCAGAAGCAATGACACAAGGTTGGATACCAGGTAATGGAGGTTTGGTTGAGCCGTTAGGTGATGAACATTTTGATTTTACCTTTGGTCCAGAAGAAAGAAACTATAATAGATTTTTAAAAACAAGTTTTGGATTTGGTGGCAGAAGTGCCGCAATGAGTGTATGCAAATATGAAGGATAAGTTCAAGTATGCATTTATGGATGTTGCAGAAAGATTTGCACAATTAAGTAGTGCAAGACGTGCAAAAGTTGGTGCTATTATTGTTAAGGATGACAGAATTATAAGCATTGGTTATAATGGTATGCCAAGTGGTTGGGACAATGACTGCGAAGACTACATTAAAGATGTATCATTTCATGTACACGAAAATGACAAAGATACATACGGAACTTATGTAACCAAACCTGAAGTGCTACATGCAGAAAGTAATGCAATAGCAAAAGTGGCACAAAGCAATGAAAGCAGTATAGGAGCCACAATGTTTTGTACACACATGCCTTGTATAGAATGTGCAAAACTAATACACCAAGCAGGAATAAATACAGTATATTACAGAGAATCATATAAATCAGCAAAAGGTTCAGGAGAAGAATTTTTGCAAAAAAGTAAGATAGAATTATGTCAAATTTCACAGTAACAGAACCAGCACAAGAATATTTAAAAAATTTAATAGATACTCAAAATCTAGCAGACCCTAAAGGCGACCAAATACTTGGTGTTAGACTAGGAGTTGAACGTGCAGGATCTCCACGTGCAGAAACAATACTATCATATTGTAGAACAGACACTTTAGACGATACTGTTTTTGAAGTTGCATTCGGCGAATTAAAATTCTATGTTGACAAGAAAAGCGAAAAATATTTAGAAGAAGCAACTATCAATTATGATTCAGAAAACTTCGGCGGTCAATTAACAATAAAAGCACCAAATAGCAAAATGCCTAAACTGGGGGAAGATGCTTCATTGGAAGACAAGGTAAATTATGTATTGTGGAATGATGTAAATCCCATGGTAGCAATGCATGGTGGTGAAGTAAATCTAGTAGAAATCACAGAAGATAAAATTGCCATACTAAGTTTTGGTGGAGGATGTCAAGGATGTGCCCAAGTTGATATCACACTAAAACATGGTGTCGAAGATCAGTTACTTCAGAGTGTGCCTGAATTATCCGGAGTCAAAGACATAACGGACCATTCAGACACCTCTAATGCCTATTACTAGACTAAGAACATTCTTGATACGTTGGTAATTCTACCAGACTTCATTAATGTATCAAATTTTTTCCATGCTTTTTTCATACTAGTTTCTCCACGTTTTTAAATCTACAGGTTTGAAATCCTGCCTTGTGAAATACTACGAATGAATTGTGTATTCTCTCTTTGAACCCATACCTTACACCATTCCTTTGAATAGGGCAATTATGAGGTCTGATAAGATCTCCTCTAAAAATAGAGTCGTCTTTCATTTTAAAGAAAATTTGAGTTTTTGTAAACTCAACTTGTTTTACATCAGATTTGTCGATGTGATTGTCTGCCAATGCTGGTCCACTTGCGAGTAGAGTTAGCATGGCTACTATACCTAATGGTTTCACCATAATATTCTCCTTATTGTGTGTAACAAAAAAGTAATTTAATCTACAGTAACCTCAACTCTAACGAGTACTGTTACAACAATGCAAAATTAATGTTACATTTATGTTACGAAAATATTTATCTAATTAAAACATCATATTATATGAGTTGTGAATTTACTTGACACAAAGCCAAATTATGTTACAATAGACACTATATTTCAATAAGTATGAGTATGAAGAAAAGCACTACACAGATGACAAAAGCAGAACTTTTCACTGTAATTAAGGAGAAAGATGACTTGATTGCAGATCTCAATGCTCGTATAGATGAATTAGAAGCAATGGCTATTAATAGTAGAGCAGTACCTTTAGACGCAGATGCAAGTCACTTACTCACTGTGATGAATCAAAGGATAAAGGCACTTGAGGAAAAGTTAGATGGAAGATAAAGTTTTTGACAACAGAGTATTTGTGTATGGCACACTACAAGGAACAAATCCACAACGAGGATTAAACATGTTTCCCGGCGCCGTCAAGGTAGGTAATGCTACAACAACTGACGGAATATTTAATTTATATGATTTAGGAGCATTTCCGGCAATGACAGTTGTCGAGAAAGGATATAATGTTTCTGGAGAAGTATGGGAAGTAGATGACAATACAGCGGAGTATTTAGATCAGATAGAAGGGTATCCAGACTTTTATAGTAAATCTGAGATTAGTACTTCACTGGGCGATGCTATAGCATATCATATCAAAGATATACAGGCATACAATGCATTTAAAATAGCACCAGAAAAGAATGGTGTAGCAACTTGGACATCTCAATGGAAGTAAAGAAACATTATTACAGATGGGAAGATATCAACGAAATGTGTATGAAGATATTTTCTCAAATTTACAAAGACGATTGGAGACCTGATTACATTGTTGGTCTTACTAGAGGCGGTAACATTCCTGCAACAATTTTATCTCACATGATGGAAGTGCCAGCAGAGGCATTAAAAATATCATTGCGAGATCATGCAAGTACAGAGTCTAATGCCTGGATGGCAGAAGATGCATACAACGGAAAAAATATTTTAGTAGTCGATGATATAAACGACACTGGAGAAACATTATCTCATCTTTGCAATGATTGGCAAAATAGTTGTTTGCCAGACGACAAAGTAAAATGGGAAAATATTTTTGGTGGTAATGTTAGATTTGCCACACTCACGGAAAACTTGGCATCAGATTTTGACAAGGTTTCTTACTATGTACACGAAGTCAATAAAGTAGAGGAAGACGTTTGGCTTGTTTATCCATGGGAAATTTAAATGCATACAGTAAATGTAACCGAGGTAAAGCACTATAGCGATAGACTGTTTAGTTTTAAGACGACTAGACCAAATACATTAAGATTTAGAAATGGCGAATTTGTAATGATAGGTTTGCCCGACGTTGTCAAAGAAATCACAAACAAACCTATTATGAGAGCATACAGTATTGTAAGTTGTGAATGGGATGATCATTTGGAGTTCTTAAGCATTAAAGTACCAGATGGACCATTAACAAGTCAATTGCAAAATGTAAATGAAGGTGATGAAGTTTTAGTTGGACCTAAATCTTCTGGTAGTTTAACAATTGACTATTTGAAAAAAACAGATAATTTAGTTTTACTATCAACAGGTACAGGTATAGCACCATTTATGCCAATTGTAAACGATCCAGAAACTTACACAAAATTTAAAAATGTGTTCTTATTCCACACAGTTAGAGAAATAAAAGAACTTGCATACAAGAAATTATTAAATGCAAACTTGTTTACAAATTTTACATATATTGAATCTGTCACAAGAGAAGATTACTTTAGGCCTGGCAGGTTTTGGAATTACTTGGAAGAAGCATTACCTGACGGAACATTTCTTAGAGGCCGAGATAGTGTTATGGTATGTGGGTCTCCAGATTTAAATAAAGATTGTAGAACAATGTTTAAAACATTAGGTTGGGAAGAAGGTAACCAAGGTGTAGTTGGAGACTTTCTCTTAGAGAGAGCATTTGCCGACTAATGTTTGGTGCAAATTATCACGGAACTGCCGGCGATTATATCAATAGTCGACAAAATTTAAGATTTACAAAATGGAAAAAAACTTTTGTAATTTTTCCTAAAACAACTGTAAGTGGAAACAGAATTTGGTTAAAAACTTGTTGGAAGAGAAGAAGATGGATGCATGTAGAGCCTCCTCAATTTCCGGTAAAACACTTTAACAAAACAGAATACGCAGAACTGTCAGATTTACTGGCATTAAAATTCATCGACAAGGAGAACAACGATGAGAATTGAACGTGATATCAAACTTGACTACTCAGATGTGCTGTTTAGGCCAAAAAGAAGTAAAATGGGTAGTAGGCAAGATATTGACCTTAGAAGAAGTTTTACATTTCTTAACAGCAAAAAAACATATGACGGTATTCCTATCATGGCATCAAATATGCATGGTGTTGGTACATTCGAAATTGCAGAAGAAATTGCAAAAGAAGGATTGTTTACAGTATTATGCAAAGATTATCAACCGTCAGATATATGGGATTGGCATTCACCTAATCCTTTAAAAAGTGATTTGGATAAAACAGTTGCAATTAGCACAGGCATTACCAGTATTGATGATGAACGCATAGAAGCAACACTTAAATTATGCAGAAGTTTAGAGTATGTATGCATTGATGTTGCAAATGGGTACTCAGAAAAGTTCATCGATTACGTTGCTAAATTCCGCGATCGTCATCCGAATATAACCATAATTGCAGGCAACGTGGTCACGCCTGATATTACAGAGGAGTTATTACTTAATGGAGCAGACATTGTTAAAGTGGGCATTGGGCCTGGTAGTGTTTGTACTACTAGGATTAAGACTGGCGTTGGATATCCACAACTCTCAGCAGTCATTGAATGTGCCGATGCCGCTCACGGTCTTGGCGGACACATTATTGCTGACGGCGGTTGTAGTAGTCCTGGAGATGTAGCAAAAGCATTTGGTGCAGGTGCAGATTTTGTTATGCTAGGTGGCATGTTGGCCGGTTGTGTTGAGGGTGGTGGCGAAGTAGAAAGTAAATATATACTAACAAATGAAAGAAATACATCTGCCGCTGTAGGGCAACCTAAAGTTGCAGAAAAGAAATATGTAAAATTTTATGGTATGAGCAGTACCGTAGCACAGGAGGATTCAGGTGGCATTAAGGATTATAGATCAAGTGAGGGCAGAGTTGTTGAAGTTGAGTACAAAGGTAATATTCGACCCATTGTTCGAGACATACTTGGTGGTATTAGGAGTACTTGCACTTACGTTGGTGCAAAGTCATTAAAAGAATTAAGCAAACGAACAACGTTTGTTCAAGTGTATAATGGCAAACAATATAATACAAAATTTGAAAGTTCAACTATTGGGGAATAAATGAAATTTGCATTTTATGGTGATTCGCATACCTTGGGTGGAGAAACTGAGGATCACATTATTCTAAATAAAAGTTTCAAAGAAGTAAACGAAGAAAAGAAAGCACTTCTTAATGAAATGGGTTTGGACAAAGCAATTTTTCATTACAATGTTTTAGTTTGGCAACAAGTTAAAGATCAATTTGAAAACTTTTTTGATTTTATACACCGACCAAATCCAATGAGTTATCCTTATGTATTTGGTGAACTTTGTAATGTAGAAATTCAACAACATGGAATGGTTGCAACTAGTCAACCATATTTAGAAATATTAATTAAAGAACATCATAGACGTGCAATTATTGATCCTGCTTCTACACATTTAGTAGTAGGATTATGTCGACCTTCAAGATCATATTCTATTACACAAGACGGAAATTATAATGTGAAATTTCAAATGCCAAGTGCAGATATTTCTAGCGAAGAATTACAAATGGCACTTAAAAGATATAGTGTAGGAGATGAAGTTTTATTGTCAACTTACTTAACTGATAATAAATTAGTTTTAGATTATTTTACAGCATTAGACAACATTGTAAATTTTGCAGAAATACATGGATACAAATTAACATTTGTAAAACATTTTACAGAAAACAATATTAGAGTTGATTTGCCCGGTGAAGAACCTGGTACATATAAAGCATCATGTACTATAGATTCTAATTGGGAAATGTATGAATATTGTGTAGATGTTTGGGAAAGAAATAAAAAATACATACTGGAAAAAGATTTACATCAATTTGTTGAAGATGACGATTGCTGTGGATTTTATCACCCACCTGCAGACACACATCAAGAGTTTGCAGAATATATTGCCCAAAAAATTTACGAAGAAAATTGATTTTGATTAAATACTGTTATAAATATATAATACATGAGAATACAAGACGAAATAAACAGGTTAAATAGGAACCCAAATTTAAGTGAGTTTTTCCAATACGAACTTGAAAAACTTATTTCCTATGGTATCTACCACAACGACATTCAAGGGTTGTCAACATCTATTGTCAAAAGTTTAGTAGACTATAGAGTCAAATACAATGTAAACAATGTGGTTGTTGGTATAAGCGGTGGAATAGATAGTGCCGTAACAGCATTGCTATTCAAAGAAGCAGGTTGGGAAGTTACAGGCGTTGTTATGCCTATACATCAAAAACCTGAAGAAACTGAACGTGGAATTGAAGTTTGCGAATCAAGAGGATTGAATTTTGAGTATATAGACTTATCTACTGCTTATGATTCAATGGTTAGTTTTTACATGGACAACGACGTAGACTACAATGATGAAGACACAAAAGAACAATTAATGCGTAAAGGTAATATTCGTGCTAGACTTAGAATGATGACACTTTACAATTTGGCAAGTAAGTTAGGTGGTTGCGTAGCAAGTACAGATAACTTTAGTGAACTTGCCGCAGGTTTTTGGACATTGCATGGTGATGTTGGTGATATATCACCTATCCAAGCATTGACTAAAAGTTGGGAGGTTCCTGCACTAGCAGAACATCTCGGAGTTCCACAATCAGTTGTGGATGCTATTCCAACAGATGGGTTGGGTATTAGCAACAGTGACGAGGACCAATTTGGTTTTAGTTACTTAGAGTTTGACATAGCACTATTTGCATTAATGCGTGGTGGTGTTGTGTTGAGTGAGTTAGAAGAGCCGGATAAGAATATTATAGATGCTGTTTCTGAGAAAGTGAGGAGTACTACTTACAAGAGAGCAAATCCTTATAATGTTCTACATCCAATAGATTCGTCAAGATATGACGATCTAACTAAATTAGATATCTATTTAAGGAGTTAAACATGGAACCATGGATTATCATCGTTTTGGCTCTTGTTGCAATAGGTGGCGCAGTTTGGTATTTCAACAAAGATGCTAAATCTTTGGATATTGATAGTGACGGTGACGTTGATATCGATGATGCAAAGAAAGCAGTTGATAATGCCGTTAAAGGTGTAAAGCAGGCAGTTGCTAAATTACCTTCAGCCGCTAAACTTAAGGCTCAAACAAAGGCACAACTCGAGGAGTTAGGTCGTGAGTTTGGCGTTGAGTTAGACAAGAGAAAAACAAAAGATAAAATGATTGCTGACTTGAAGTCAGGTGTTAAAGCACAACAAAAATAATTATTTTTTATCAATTTAAAAAAGCAACCTCCGGGTTGCTTTTTTTTGACCAAAAAATACCAAAAAAGTTATATGATGTTATAACTCTAGATAAATATTCGTTGGAAGTAACGCAATCTCACTTCCACCACAGAGGTTTGCAACTGTCGGTAATATTGCGGTATTTATATTACATTACGAAGTTGATAAAAGTTTAGGAACTTTTCACCCCTGAGCAACGTCCGCAAGGAGTTGTGAACGAGAGTGCTAATTTAAATTAGACTCAGGAGAAAAAAATGTCTACTATCACATCACGTGGTAGTCAATCTTTCTTCCGTAGCATATTTGATTCTTTGAAGCAGTTCAAAGAAAAATACTGCCCTAATGGGCAAACGTGCAACGATTTACTGACACTGGGATCGGTGGTGTTTTGTTTCTTGTTCATGTATATTGCTATGGAGCCTTTATGGCGACACGGATGGTAAGATTACTACCTAAGTAAAAGTTTCGAGGCTCACTTATGTGGGCCTCTTTCTTTATTGCCATATAAATATCACTATGTCAGATAAGTTAAAAACATACAACGACAAAGTAAAAAATTTTATATCTACTGAACAATTTATAGATTGGTTATTTTTATTAGGCGATGTTGAAAACATAACTGAAAATATCAGACAAAAAGAAAACTATGTAAAAGGTTGTCAAAGTGATGTTTGGATTACTGTTACAAAACAAAATGACACTTTTAATTTTATCATAGACAGTGATATAAATTTTGTTAGAGGAATTGGTAGAATACTTACAGAAGTATATTCAGGATATACTGCTGAAGAAATTACTAAAATTAAATTTGCACACTTTAAAAATATTGCACAGTATTTAACAATGCCAAGAAAAAAAGGTATGCAAATAATGATTAATAAAATTCACAACTTGACAAAAGATTAGTAAAGTAGTATAATAAATTTTTGAGGAAATATAATGAATTTTGTACCATACGTTATTGAAAAAACTTCACAAGGTGAAAGAAGTTACGACATTTATAGTAGACTGTTAAAAGAAAGAATTGTGTTTCTTAACGGTGAAGTAAACGATGCTGTAAGCAACAGCATTTGTGCCCAATTGCTTTTCTTAGAAGCAGAAGATTCAGACTCTGATATAAACTTTTACATAAACAGTCCTGGTGGTGTTGTCACGGCAGGAATGGCAATGTATGACACAATGCAATATATTAATCCAGATGTTTCAACTATTGTAATGGGACAAGCGGCATCAATGGGCAGTTTACTTGCACAAGCAGGTGCACCAGGCAAACGATTCTTATTACCAAGAAGCAGAACAATGATACACCAACCAAGTGGTGGAGCAAGAGGAATGGCCTCTGATATTGAAATTCAATACAAAGAAATTGAACGTATGAAAAAAGAACTTACAGAAATTTATGTAAAACATAATTCAAAAGGCAAAACATACGAAGAATTTGAAGCAGGCATGGATAGAGATAATTTCCTTACTGCACAAGAAGCAATCGATTGGGGACTCGCAGACGAAATTGTTGAGAAGCGATAATGCTAGTACATGCACCAAGTGTACTCGACAATGATGACATAAAAAAAGTTTTTGATTTATACAAAAACAGTAATAATTCTATAAAACTAAATGATGTTATTACAGATAGGCACTGGGCATCACAAATTGGAAATTTTTTAATTACTGAATTTACTAACGATGAATTTTCATTTGTATGGGATAAAGTAAAAAAACTATTCCCAGAAGGCACAGAACTAGTTTACAGCAGAGTACTGAAGTATAATCGTAACTGTTTTATTCCTAGTCATATAGACACTTACGACGAAGATTGGCAACAAGCAAATGATATAAGTGTCATAATCCAACTAAATCCTAGAGATGATTACACAGGTGGTGATGCAATAGTATCTAATCAACTGTTTGAACTGAATCCTGGTGACTGTATTTACTACACATATGATAACGAGCATGAGATAAAAAAAATCAAATCTGGTATCAGATATGTGGTAAATCTTCGGTGTAAATCGGTTAAATAGTATTATGGACACTAAAACTTTCGATCCTAATAAGGATTTAATCACTATTACTGAAGGTGCAAAAAGTCACTTTAAAAAGACTGTACAAGACGCCAATGCAATTGGAGTTAGACTCAGTTTAACAGGCGGCGGATGTGCAGGATTCTCATATCAATGGGATTTGGTAAATGACATTTCAGATATTAAACTACAAGAATATAATCTCAAATTCGAAGACTGGCAATTTTGGTTAGATACAATTAGTAAAGAATATTTAGTTGGTAGCATTGTGGATTTAAAGACAGGTGTTGCTGGAAGTTATATAGATATAGAATCACCCCTAGCAAGTAGCAAATGCGGTTGTGGAGAGTCGGTGACATTTACAATATGAACAACGGTGCAGAATACAGTTTTATAGAATACAGTTACAACGAAGATGTAATATCTACTGATGTGATTGAACAAAAAATTACTGATTTAGGATTTACAAAACGTACAAGAAACGAAGAAGGTTCGATTTGTTTATGGACTCAGCATTTATGCATATTGGTAGTTCGTAATACTAAAAATGTTCTAGAGCCAGGTATAACAGGAATTGGTGTTAGTTGTTCAACAGAAATAATTACGTCTATTGGTGCTCAGTATGAAATGGAATCAGGAATGTATGTTTATCCATTGGGCGAAAGAAATAGGATACTTATGATGCCTCATAATGAATTCGAAGACATGAAAAAGGCATTAGCAAAAACAATAAACTTGAGAAAAGAAAATAAAAATAATGGTTTAAATTTTGTAAGTGGATTAATTTATAATAGTGTTGATCCACGTATGATGGACGTATTTCAAGACATAGGATTTAAGTTTACAAGATCTACAGACAATTACAATGTTTTAATGTCTAGTAGTAATAGATTTAGTTTGATATGTAATAAAAATAATGATGACAAAACTTTTCAAACAATCATATGTGATACTGATGATGTGTTTCATACAACTGCATGTATGGCTTCGTTGAAAGTAAAAATGAAAAAATTTAAAATAGATAAATCAAAACTAAATTTTGATAAACTAAATCATAAAATTGTTGGTTACAACTGTCATGCTGTTGGCAACACTGACAGTTACACTATAGAAAATTTTGCTATAGATGCAGTACCTAATTTAGACTTAATATTTAGACAAAGAAAACAGTACCTACACATTAGAGAGGATACACTAGGTTTTTACTACGAAGATGAAAAGAAGTAATACATATAGAAAGTTATTTGATGATGATTGCATGTTGGAAGTGTTTGGAACTTTAGAACCATCAACACCAGAAAGAACAGCAAGATTTTTTGAACTTTGGTGCGAATGGAGACCAAATAGAATTAAATTAAAACCAAAAACTCAGCCTTACACAATTAAGAAACAACTTGATGAACTAGGTATGAAAGATTTATTTGATTTCCAAGTGAGGAGCGATGAAGTTAGATTTAGAAATCAAGAAGACTATGCCCTAGCACTATTAAGTGGTTTGAGACCATATATAAAAGATTACGAGTTGATAAATGTTTGATTATTATGCACATGTATTAGAGATGAATGAGGAAAAACTTGTTCTCGAAATAGAAAAACTTACAAAAAGAATTGTAGCAACAAATCCAACCAGTCCTATTTTCAACCAACTTAAAAGTTATTTAGATAAGGCAAATAGTGTCTATAATGATAGGCAAGTTGCCAGAAGAGTTAAAACAGAAGACACAGTATTAGACATAGGAGAAATGGAAAGTGTTGAATACACACCAGACTATTCTAAAAAAGAAATATTAGAAGAACTCGTTAAAACATACACTGAAGGGATATCGAGAGGTCCCAAAGGAAAAACAAAATGAAAAAAGTTACTCTACAAAAAAAATTGCCTTTGCAATTAATTACTGTAGAACCAGATCTAAAAGCCATGGGTGTTAGAAATTATAATTTAACATTTACAATTAATACTGCAATAGATGCAGACTTTAATGGAGATCCTGTTTTACAAGCACAATTTGAACAGAATGCAAGTTTTACAAATATTGCATGTATGGTAGAAACAGCAATACATAACAGCATAATGTTTGATGTGGGTGCAATAGATGATTACTATTTAAAATTTAATGATTTTGAAAACAATTTTTTAATCTTACCTGACAGTTCAGATTTAACATTATGTGCGGCATTACATTGTAAATTTAATTCTATTACAACAGAACTAACAACAGTTCATTCAGTAAAATTGGAAGACAAAGATGATGGACTATGTTACGAATATTCATGTGATTCATTTGAAGAAGGTTACAGCGAATTGCCGGCACTAGCAGACTGGATTGGTGAACTATCATATTTTGACCAAAGTTGGTGGTTTAGAAATGATATTACAACATATGATAGAAATGCAAAAGACGTTGAAGAATTAGAAAAATGGAAATTGGAATATAAACAAAACGGTGGTGAAGAAGCAAACAGTAGAGTGTTTAAAGATATAAGAAATTCTATGTCAGAAATATTTTTTGGTAAGGCACCAACAGAAGTTAAGAAGTCAGGGGAAATTATTGAGATTGATTTCAAAAATAAAGGTTGACAGAAAATTACTATACAGTATAATAAGTAGATGACTAGTACATTTAACGAAGATGTAGGTATTGAACTACTGTATAGAAGTAAGGAACTTGTAAATGTTCCTTTTGCAAAAGAAGTTGTAGAAAAATACAACAGTTTTGCACAAGAATTAGGACTTACAGAAATAGTAAGTTCTGTGGAGTACAGTAAAGATTTTAACATTCCACAACATTATAAAGATATAGATGTTGAGGAATATATTATTTCGCTAATTCCAGAAAGCAAAGGCGTAGGCAGTAATCCAGCCACTGCAAGAGTAGAAATGGAATTAGCAGAATATAAAGCCAGGAACTTATTTCCTGTGCTTCAACTGTTGATATATATTATAGACACCCTAAGAATGAATGATGTTGTTTGGGGTGTTGGAAGAGGCAGTAGTGTTGCAAGTTATGTTTTATATCTACTAGGTGTACACAAAGTTGATAGTTTAAAATATAATTTGGATATACGAGAGTTTTTAAAATGAGGTTTACATGGCTATAAAGAAAAGCAATAGAGGAGCACCGATCGATATGGATGCACTTATTGCGGCTAACAAAAGTACGCCAGCAGTTGGTAACATGAATGTTAATGCATCGGGAGATTTAATTGGTCCTGGTGGAGAAGTTATCCAACGTAACGAAGAAAGAGTGAGAGCATATTACAGAGATAATCCAGCAAGTAGTACATCACAAGCAAGTCTAAAAGGCGACATGCCTAAACTTACTCCGGACCCAGATACTAAACCTGCTTATGAACCAAAGACTGCAAAAACAGCGGCCGAAAATGTTCGTACTCAGGAACAACCACCAGTCAGTGAAACTATAGAAGAAGTTTTGAAAGATAAACAAGTTGCTGATACTGAAGTGGAACCTATTGAACCAGACGAATTTGCCGCTCCGCAACCACTGGGGTATAAAGAGGTTGAACAACCGAACGGTGACTTTGAAATGGTTCCTTACTATGACGAAGAGGATGCTCCAGATGAGAAACCCAGTAATAACAACAGCAAATAATCATACCTTTTGGTATGACGACACTTGCGATTCAACAATGCACTATACCACACCCGATTCTATCACCGTAACAGTAGATGGCAGTGATTCTATTACCCTAACAGAGCCTGAATTTAATCTCGAGGATATACTAACTATTGAAAATCCAGCAAGTATAAAAATTGGTGACACAGAATTGAACGAAGATGATTTGAGAAAATTAAAAGCAATTATAGATGTCATACAAGGATTAGATGACAATGCTGATCTCAAAGCAATGTTTAACACACAAATAGCACTAAACAAAATTAAGGAAGAAGATGAAACTGAGAGCAATAAAGGATAATATTTTATGTCTCAACGGAGACTTTGGTGATACTATAACAGATAGTGGTATCCTAATAAAAAGTACTGCCGGAAAGAATGAAGGCATTACACCAAGATGGTTTGAGGTATTTGAAGTAGGTCCTGATATAGATTGGCTTCAACCTGGACAATGGGTATATGTAGAATATGGTCGTTGGTCAGAAAGTTTAAAACTTGAAGACGAAAGATGGGAAGGCAAACAAGAAGTTTGGAGAGTAGACCCAAAGGGGTGTTTGGCGGTTAGTGACGAAAAACCAGAAAACACAATATATTATAATAAGGAAACCGCATTCGACGGTTCTTTCGGAACATAACATGATGTTACCTAAGCAAAAAACTGGCATCACTACTATTGGTGCTTTAGGTGTTTCTATGGTTGTTATGATAGGAACAAATTTTATTAGTCCATGGTGGTTACTAATTGCTATTCCTTGTGTTATGTCTGCGATAGGATTAGAAAGTGGTGTGGAGAAGAACTAATGCCGTACATAGAAAAAACAGGTAAAGAAAAAATTAAAGAACAACTTTGGCAATGGGAAGGTGTTATGCACGATCC
>MDSZ01063574.1_pt1 | contig 14387 bp, 13 predicted proteins | sample 811201 | NCBI WGS metagenome assembly MDSZ01 (sample SAMN05326647, study PRJNA326480) | marine metagenome | isolation source: seawater | place: Indian Ocean: North | collected 2010
AACCGTAACCCGCTCTGGTGAGAATAAAGATACATTCATCAACAAGGTTGTCACCACTAGAATTGTTTAACTCACTAGTAAACGCGCCAGTAGCGTCTTTCTTGCGATGCAAATCTGGATCACCAAACTCATAAGCTCCAACAAAGTCACCAGAGGTTGTGATAGCTTCAATTTCACAAGTAACCTCAACAGGGAAGTTTGCAGGGCGGAAGTAAGGAGTTTTACGACCAAGCTCTAAAATGTCTTCACGACCAAAGTCAGTACTGCAACTAAAGCTTTGCAAGTGAACAAGATTGGTAATACTTCCATATTTTGATCCGGGAGCGAGACCATTAGCATATCCACTTGGTCGAACACCCTTGATGCTTTGTGGTAAGATACAACCAGAAAGAATAACATCTTCACGTCTTTGAATACCACCACTTGCGCCTTTGAACGCGAAAGGTGAATCAGAGCCATCAAAACCGCCAAGGTCTCCAGAGCCAATAGCTACATTACTACCACCGTCACCCGGAGTAAAGCTATGAAGACTAGAATGATCGACAGACAACCACTCTTTATTGTTGCCAACAAGCGTGATAGACTCTGTAGCATTGCCATCAACAGGAATGTTGTAGGACACACTGGAAATATACATTCCAGAACAATAAATCTCTACCTCTGACGCGCCCGCATTGGCTTCTTTACCTTCAGGAGCAACGTTGTTGGAGGCAGCATCAAAAATACCAAGGTGAACATCACACTTTTGGTCGGCACGAGCAGCAATACCAGTTTGACCTTCGCCATAAAGACCACTAGTAGCCAAGTGATAAAGAAGCGGATAACCATCCAGCACCTTTTCTAAAGTTACCTCTACGTCTGGCGTACCTTCGATGTTTTCATAAATTTCGATTTGAGCAAGCTCAAAAGCCTGTTCCAAGTTAAAGTTTGTGGTAATACCTACACTCTGAACACCATGAGCCATGTTTACTGGTGCTAACGGAGCGCTGGCTGCACCATGACCCTCTTTGGCGATAGCGACAGCTTGGCAGGCATAGAATATTCTATTGTTCGATGACATTTGTATCTCTCCTAATTGAAATTGAAAGATTTTCTATTTGATTATACACAAAAAATCCTAGATGTTTGCCTTTATTCCTTCAGTAGTGAACCTGACAATCCCGCCAAATAAGTCTGGGGAAACCATGTCCATTCCTTCCACGGTAGTATTAATTATTCTAAACATGCCGGAAGAATAACTAGTTATCATTTCTGGATAAAGTAAAGCATTAGGGTTGGGTGTTCCGTATTCATTTAAGGGATACAGATTATTTTCACTTAATGCGTTACTATCAATATTATACACTATTTTGTCGTTTTGAAACGAAATAATGTCCACTAACTTGTTTCTTGTCATTTCGTCTTCAGCTATACAATGTACCAATACGTCAGTATAAACCCATTGACCGCCACCTAGCTGATAAGGCTTAAACCTTCTTGTAGGCACTAATTCCACGGCCATTGCTGGTAATTGTAGCCTAGATTCTGGGGGTATATCCCAAGCTCCAGTACTAGACTTGTAAAACTCGCTAGTGGGCTGTTTTGTATTTGTTTGTATCTCCCTTAACCAAGGTACATTATTTGCATAAACCACATTTATATATTTATAGCTAAATTCAGCCTGAACTGTTGTTCCTGTAGGTATGGCAGAATCAAAGATTACTCTACCGTTAAAATAATCAACGTGGTGTGCGTAGGTTCCAACTCCAGAGCTTGGCTCAAACTGATCATTTATGTAAACACCAGAAATTCCGGGTTTATCTTGATTTGAACCAACTATTGGAGAAGGAATGCCTACCCCAGACACGCCACTCTGCCAAACCCAATTCCCTCTAAATCCCTCCCAAACCTGACCAGATACGTAAGAGTCATTAGAAGACATTCTAAGCTTACTCATGTCCTGACCGTTTGGTGATAGCTCCCCTTTTGTTACATTAAAGTAATTGCCTTTGTCAAGTAAAGACCAGTCTAAGTATTCAATTAAGCTATCTTGTATGTTATTATTATAGATATCCTCATGAATATTGTCAAAGCCTTTTAATGGGACATATCTCATTTTATTTGCCCCCAAATATACTGCTTACTATTTGAGTCAACTGCCTCTCTCTACCGGCAAATGCTCTAGTGATAAAGTTATTATCTTTTGTTCCCGCAAACTGCGGTGGAATCCTCCAAACACCGCCATCTGCCATAAATCCGCCTCCCGATCTACCAAAAGATGTATCTGGTTCGTAAGAATATCCAAAAATTATAGTCTTTGTTCCTAAATTTAAAAGCCAATCCAGCCAAGCTATGGTAGAGCCTCCTTCAGCAACATAACTAGCGCTTGTTATTGAAAGTAAGTTACTAAAATCTTCTGGCTGTATAAAAATAGATAAAGATATATCCTTTAGTTTTTTTGCCTCATTAAGTTCTACTCTAACACTTGAAGCTACAGCGTTTTTTATCTCATCTACAGCTAAAGTCGCTCTAGAACCATCAAGACCTAATTGAGAGGCTAATGAATTTGCAACACCCGTTTGTCTAAGTGAGTCTATTTCTGGCGTAGACTCTATCCAGCTAGGAACTATCTTTTTCAAACGGGATTGTAAATCTTTAGAGCCTGAATTAAGATGATTAAGAATCTGATCTAACATGGCATTTTCTATGTCACGTTTAATAGAAGAGTTACTATCAACCAAGCTCAAACTAATACTCATTGCGCCCTCTGCCAAAAACATCCAAAATATCTATTCTGTCTTAATCCCATAGGAAAAGGTTCACCAAACTTGGTAAACTTGTAATCCCTTAATTCTGAAATATTCTTATGAACATGGAGAAATTTTGCTCTCATAACCTTGTCTAAGTCACTAGCGAAAAAAATTGTCTGTATACTATTATCTGGTACAACGATGTCGCCACCAACTTTTACCCAACTTTTGCTATCCCAATAAACCTTTAATTTTATTGTTTCCCTCTTTTCTACCTCTTTGATTGTTTTATTCCCACGCTTATAATTATCTGATCTACGCCTATGAGCATTAATCGACTTATTATGAGGAATGTTATCAAAAGTATTTGATATTTCCTCTATTTTTTCTATAAAAACTAATTCACAATCAATACCAAAGATGTCATTGATGGTTGAATCAATGATATCGTAGTATTTGGTAAATACGCTTTCTGGGATATTAATGGGCATTATAGGACTCCTATTATGAAGCACCGCCACCATAGTGTTCGTCGAACCGGCCAGCAACCCTAGTAACGATGTCTCCAGATGCTTCATGTTGATTGACATCAGGAGATCGAACTTGAGAATTTGATCCAGTTTCAAACACTAGAGTGACCAAAGAGCCGTTTTTAATACCCGCTGCTGCATTAGTAACAGGTCTTATATCATCAGCCATTTTATTCTCTCCAAGTTTAATTTAAAAAGTATTAACTTAATTCCGTTGTATCCGGCAACAAGTGCCACTTACTGTCCATACAAAATGCCAAACTAAATTTAGCACTAGTCGAAGAGCCTACGCCCAGTAAATCAGTTTTGATTACGTTAAGCAAGGCATCGTCTACAATACAAATTGTACCATCCACTTTAGATATTACCGCTCCCCTAGCGTCTTTAAGTTGCAAGCTAGTTCCAGAGCCGACTTTACCTACCGCTATTGGTAGTGTAAGATATCCATGTTTATTAACAATTGGGTTTTTCGTTGAGTCCTTATATTCTGTAGCAGCCGCTCCGGTGGCTTTATCACGATTAGACCAAGTTTCAGAAACGAATAAAGACTCAGAAGGAATAACGGATATGTTCTGGGACGTTCCATATACATCTGATGATATTTTAAGTCTAATTAAAGAGTCAGTTTCTACATCGCTTGTTATATTAAGAACTGAATCACGTATAGATGCGACGACCTCATTATTGGTTTCTGTAGAAGCGTCTTGTAATGGTTTACCAATGTGTAGGTTTACTACTTGATTAGAAGAATCCGCTGTCTGCACCACTCCTTGGATAGCATGACCAATATCTAAAACTGACTCCACGCCATGAGCAGCCCAATTTGCATCTCTGTTAGAAGGAACCGTGGCTCTATTACTGATGATAATTGAGTTTTTATTACCCTTCATCTTGTAGCCAGCATAAGGTCCAATAACAACGGAGTGATCTAACTGATGAGACTCTCTTGCCGCATTTGGTCCTACGGCTGTAAAGTTTGTATACGTCTGTTGATCTGATGGGTCAGTGTTAAAGTCACCAGAAGCCTTATAGCCAGCATTAAAACCAATAGCTACTGCGTTCTGAATTCTATATGACTGCTCCGCTGCCGCATAACCAATTGCAACAATCTCGTCGCACTGACCAGACGCTTGATATCCAGCGCGTTGACCAATAAATACACCATCAATAGCATCTCCTTCAAATACAGAGTTGCTACCAATCGCGATCACATCCCCTCTGTCTGCATCGTTTTTAAATGCTTTACCACTATTTTTGCCTATAAAGGTGTAAGACGTGTCTGTAAACGTTGATAAATCATCTCCTCTTCCAGACCAAGCTCCAGAACCAGCTTGCGAACCAATAACAACGCAGTCGTGTAAGACCATTGACTGTTGACCAGCCTGCTTTCCGATAAACACGTTGTTTTGGAACGTCTGAGTTGACCCATCTGCGGGTAGTGGTTTAGCACCAGAAGCTAATTCTCCAGCTTTAACACCAATTGCTACTGTACTATCTGCATCTCCAGAAGCAAATGCCATAGCCAATTGACCAATAGCTGTAATACCATGACCGTCAGTATTATCACTTCCGCCCTTGAATTCCCTAAGAGCTTCTCTACCAATAGCAACACTGTCTCTTAAAAAGACATCAGGTCCGCCTACGCTAGTACTGTAGACAGCATTCTTAAATATTCCACGGTGACCACTGGCTACATTTTCACCAACAAAGACATTAAACTGAGACCTATCGTGAGCATCTGCTCCAGCGGCATTGCCGATGTAAACCTCGTTAACGCCGGTTGGGAAAAGAAGGCTAGGATTACCTTTTCTATTTGATGTTCCCGCACCGCTACCAATCACAACGCTTTTATGTAATCCATTTCCTGCAACTGTTGTTCCAGCGTAGTAATTAGCGACACCAACAGCATCGCCGCTAGAAACTTGAATTACAACATTGCCTCGCGAACCTGTGAATCTAAGATGAGAACTAACACCACTACCATCAGGGTCCATAATGTAAGCTGACCCCTGCTTTATTAAACCGCTAGTCGCATAATTTCCAGCTAAACCAAGTCTTCCAAATTCACCAGAAGCCCAAGTTGCAATACCACTTATAGCCACTCCACTGGTGGTATTTTCTAAAATCTGCCCTCTTAGGTAAGCGCCTGAATTTATAATTGTATCATAAAGAACGCCTGATAATCCACTAGCACCAATTCTTATTACATTATCTGTTGCGTCCCATCTTGCTATAATTCCACTAGCACCGCTAACAGATATAACATCATTGTTAACGATTGTGTCTTGAGCGCCATTAACACCAGCTATCTGATCACGCAACTTAAAGGAAAATGCAGTCTCCGTTGAAAGACCAAAGATATGGATACCAGAACTGTTTCCAAGACCATCAGTTCTTTGCTCAGAATCAATGTTTATACCACTAATACCTGAAAACACAATAACAGGAGGTCTGTCAACAACCGTCTGTTCGGAAAGGAATGGTACGTGATTATTAGAACCTGAATTATTTCCGCTAGAAACAGTCTTAAACGCAAACTGACTAGCTGTTATTTGAGACTGAAGAATACCGGACAATGGTTTAACATCAACTATGATCTGCCTATTGCCTGAATCAATTAATGTGTCTACCCCGTGAATGCCGCTAAAGAGAATTGTTTGATTATCACTTATTTCAACGCCAGAATCAGCAGTGTTGTCAAACTGCGCTCTTAAATCAAAATGCGACATACCGCCACCAGTAGCAACTGAAGCTCCATTCCACTTCAAAGTACCCGCATCATTATAAAGTCTATTAGCTGTAGAATTCATCCAGTTAGCGGGCGTTATTTGTGGCAACAACAGTCCACCGCTTGGCTTCATAAATCCACTGGTAATAACATCTCCACTATTTGTTATTTGATAGAAAGTGGTGGCATCGCCAGATTTAAGTGCTACATATGGAGTTGAAGAACCAGAACCTTGATGTTGAACAACTAACGCTAATTCATCCGCATCTTTAGGTCTGATAAATAATGTTCCGCTTGGAGAAGCATCGTCAGGCTTTCCAACCGCAACCCTTGAACTATATATGTCTCCAACAATTACGCTTCCAATGTTTATCTTGCCGCTAGCCTCATGAGTTAAGAAGCTAGTGTTTGTACCAGAAGCAACTATCTCTATGTTTTCATGACCAGAAACGGCTATGCCCGCATCTTGACCAATATAGACATTGAAACTTCCACTAGCTGAACTTGCAGCCAATGCCCCAAGTGCAACAGTACGTTCTAGTTCAAGACCGGACAACGCTGCAAATCTGCCTAAAGCAACAACATTATCTAGAGTTTCTGCGTATCTAGCAGCAGATTGACCCAAAGCTACAGTATTGGTAAGGCCGGAAGCTTCGGCAGCAGTATGATCACCTACTCCAAGCGTTCTATAAAGATCAAAAGAGCCACTGGCAGAATGATATCCAATCAAATCTGATAAAGCTAAACCACTAGAAGCAGCGGTTGAATGATCGCCAAGAGCTAAAACTGTAGATAAACCAGAAGCCTGATAAGCAGAATTAACTCCTAATGCAATTACATTATTTGACTCTTTTAATTGGTATGCAGAATTATTACCTATCGCCACGCTGTTTGAGGATTCTTTAGCCTCTAAACCAGCCCAGTAACCTAAAGCAACGGAAAAATCAATTCCACTACTAAGTTGACCCGCTTTTTCACCCACGAAAATAGAGTGATTACTTAGATTACCAGAGGCGAATGCGTTTCTGCCTAACGCAATAACTCCAGACGCTTCGTCGGCAGAATAACCTGCAATTTTCCCGACAAACACACTGTCAAAATTACCGCTAGAGCTTTGTCCCGCATTAGCACCAAAGAAAATATTTGCAAAATTTTCTACTGCAACATCCTCGTTTGTACCCGTTAATTCACCTAATCTATAATTACTATCAGTAAAGATTAATTGTTTAAAATATCCTGAATCTGCTATTACATTACCATCTCTCACATGTAGAGACTGTTGAGGTGTAAGAATATTCGGGTCGCCGCCTATTTGTAATCTATTGTTAGCGGCATCAAAATAAATACCGCTATCGTAAGTTATAAATCCACTTCCGGCATAAATAGCAACCAAGCCATTCAAGAACGGAGAGGTGGCGGTGTTTATAGATGTTCCATCAAGCCCTTGATCTTTTTGACCAACAAATCCAAATGCTGAACCAAGATCGCTAGGCATGTCAGCAGCCTCTAGCTGCCTAAAGGTTGGTAATTCATTTGGGCATGGATCGCAAGAGCCACTAGGCGGTCCAGCAAACACAGTGGCGGCAGATTGCTTCTCAAAATCAATGATCTCATTGACTATACCACTCAGTGCTACAACGCCATTAGAAGCAGTACCAATTCTATTTCTTCTAAAAGGTTCGTATTGACGACCACCAGATGCGGTCAAGTTTACATCGGTCAACTGGCCTCCAGAAAACATAATTCCAGAACCGCCATCGACAAAGCCAGAGGCTCTAATTGCGCCTGTATTATCTCTGTTACCTGCTACATCAATAGCATATTCTGGCGACGACTGACCAACACCAACGTAGCCCTTTTCATCATTAAAAACTAAAGAGGATGAGTAGTTTAGTATCTGCTCATTAGCCCAAAAAGAAATACCGCTAACTTTAGGTTCTTTAGTATTAGACTCTAAACCAAACCCTTGGTAGACGGCGGTTTTACCCGGATAAGTAATAAAAACTTCTTTAAGACCAACACCAAAATTTACAGGTTGTCCAGATGCTGCATAGTTAGCTCCGCTTATATCTACAGGTGTTGGCAGAGCTTGACCAGAGTGTTCAGCGATCTGGTAAAATGTGACACCGGGATGTTCATCAAATGTTAAACCGCTAACAGCCGTAAAGGGGCCGTCTGCAAAACCAACACCACTGATTGCCGCAGACTTGCTTAACCAGAGAGGATGGAAGTGACCAGTCTGACCATTGCTAGGACCGCTATTACTAGTGCCATTTACGTACCAAGGACCAGCGTTTATTTCAGAACTTCTAAACGGATGTCTGGTAATAACCCTAGTGGTTCCTGACATTTTATAAATACCAGAACCAACCTCGTACTTGTTATTATCAGTAATGGCATAGAATACTGTATCGCCAGACGCATAAAAATCACTAAACGAACTAAAGCCAGCAGCAGCGCCATCTAACGAGATGTCATTAGTGCCTTGAACTCTAGACGTTTCTTTAATTCTATCGCCAAGAAAGAAGTTTGACATTATTTCCTCTCTAATCTATTATGGACCGGGGTTAGCCTCAGTGTACGTTGCAGACAATGACATAGTAGGAACCACACCAGAGGATTCTCCGGGACTATAACCATAGAATACAGCGTCTATTCTATCTGAATCGGAATATAAACCAGCTTGATTTAAAACGGCAATTGTGCATGTTCTAGTCGAACCGCCATGAGTGCTTGTTCGCGAAACAATACCAACAGTGTTAATTTCAAAGTCTTCCTGTGAAGCAGCAGACGTTCTTGCGTTTGCGGTTCCCACGGCAGTGTACTCATCATTCTCAAAGGTTCCGGGAAGAAATGTTATCGTCCATTTTCCGGGATGATCCCTTTGAATACCACTAATACCATAATAAGACCTCACAACTGGTAGGTTATCAACACCATTAAAAGTTCCACTACCGTCGAAGTTAACCCAAGCTTTTGCAACACCCTTAGCAGTATTAGGAATAAAAGAATTATCTCTTAAAAAGTTAAGCTGACCAGAGACATTGATTTCTTGCTCTACTGCGTCTGGAGTGGTTTGAACAAATTGGAATCCAACATTATTAATACCAGAAGTGTTGAACCAAAATTGATCCATCGCAAAGTTGCCTTGCATCGCGTTGCCTCTCCCAACCAAGCTAACGCCTTGTCGGTGAAGGTATTGATGGTGGTCGTCATCTTCTAAAGATGCAGCTTTTAGTTGGCCGTGATCAATCTCTCCAACGCCCAACCAAGGCTCTTTTTGCCTTTTATTATCTAAACTGTTGGCTACCGTGTATGCGTTTTTAAAGAAAATGCCAGATTCAACAACTATATCTCCACCGGTAGCAGCAATAGAGTCTGGATCGGCTGCATCAGATTTACTAGCTCTTACTATATTAAAAAATGGAAATTCTGTGTCAGTATCACCACTGGCAACAATTTTATTAATGGAAAATGCAACATCTTCCATATTATGACGCACATCAAAGGCCGAAATTAGACCAGCGTTATTATCTGCTAAATCAGCACTGATACTGGCAATAAGATCGCCAGATGTTTTCATAGTAGGCATTTAAACTCTCCTTTAATAATCAAAAAATCCACCGGCCCTATGACCGCCGTGATTGTTCCTAGACACATAATCTGAGCCGGGGCTATATGGACCAAGAATAGCTTGGCCGACAATACTGTTACCGGCTCTGTAATCAAGCAAAGCTTGTTCGTATTTTTCACACAAATCTTTATATAGGGTTGCTAATGTAGCGGTGACACCTCTAAGATCAATTGCTGATGGACCATCTTTAATTGAAATAGCATTACCTGATTCACTACGAATAGCACTCCCTACTATTATACACGCAGCGCGCAAACATATCAAAGTTATGAATGCTTTATCCTCAATATCAACTGTTGGGTCGGGATCAAGAGTACAATTTTCTACATTAATATTATAATCTTTATTGAAATCGACATTCATTTGAGTTAATTGACCAGCAACCAGTATAGTCGTTTCAATTCTATGATCTGAATAAGTGTATTTAGCTGGGTCAACATCATCTATTAAATATCTAACTATTGTACCCATCTGACCTTGCCAAGACATGTTCTACCCCCTAAAGATTGCAGTGTACTTTAAACGTGGTCGTACTAGTGTAAAAAGAACCACTAGATAAAGTTACTTTACCTTGTAATTTATAATGTCCAGCAGCGTCCACATCCCCAGCAACAATAACATAGTACATTTTACCGTCTGTTCCATCTGAATTTAAAGTGCCAGACCTAGAGAGTATAGTACCATCTGGTTTTTTTAGGAAAATCTCAAGCGCTATGGCAGAAGATATGTCTACCACAGTTCCAGCATCAGTAACTGTAACTAGCAGTTTAGTCCCAATGTCTCCCTGTTGTATTTGACTTGCCATTCTAATCCTCTGAAATTTAAATGTTAATCACTACTAGTATCTACACTAAAACTGACATTTCTACAAATATCTAGAGTAAAGACCATCTCTGAGTCTATCTCCCCGGAAATATCTAAAACTTCATCTATTAACAGCCCATGCTCCAAAACCTCGCCATTTGTAGCAGGAGGCGAAGAAGTTGAAATAGGAAGCTCTGACCAAGCTGAATCACCAAAAAGCATTATAAGCCTACAATTGAGGGTCTGAAATATCTATCGAAGTGTTTAGCGCGTCTTGTGCTGCTTGTTTAGCTACTCTAGTTTCATACGCACTTACGTGATCTGAGAGAAATGCCCTAACCATCCTATTGGTAAATACATACTTATTTTCAGGATTTGGGATAGTTTGTGGGTTCGTCTCACTAACGTCTTCAGATGAATTAAACTCAGGGTTTTCCACATTTTCTAGCCAATTATAATTAGCAGCCACGGCATTCATGACGCGATCTACATCAGCATCAGCAATTTCAATTGAAAATTGAGCCATTGTTTATTTCTCCTTGTAAAAAGAACACTGTATATGTAAATATACACTTTTTAGAGTAAAAACCCTAACTAGCTTTCAATCCGATCTGGAGTGCATTTAACTCAGCCTGAGTATAATCAGCGTTAGTTGCTGGGTTTCTCTCCTGTATTTCTTGCTTGGTGACGAAAGAGCCTGTTAATGCCATTGAGCTACCATCGTGAATAGCTCCACTGGCAAGGTGGTAAGCTCCATTTGTTTTTGTGAAAAAGTCTAATTCTACGTCACCAACTGCTTCTTTTGCCACAGCAACGTATCTAATACCCTTAGCAGTCTTTATTGTGGATGGGTTAGATACGTCAAAAAGACCACTTCCGGGTTTTTCCAGAGTTGTAGTAGTACTTGTGCTAAAATCCATTAGATTTCCACTACCAGTGCCTGAATCTACAGTCATGGGGTTAAAATCTACACTACCGCTCCCGCTAATTGGGAGTGCTTGAACTCTCATGTCAGACCCAAGAAAGGTATTATTAGTTGCGCCACCAACGCTTGTTGCGTCATCTAGAAAGTAAAAATCATCAAAGACATGGTTGCTCTCAGCTTGTTGACTATGAGTATTGGCATGGTCCAGTAGAAGAGCGTTGAGAAAAATCACCTCATGTAGATTTGCACATTGATTGTTTGATACGGCATTCCCATCACTATTTACTTGTACAGCATCATCTAGCCTAACTTCCACATCATAGTTCTTGCTAGAGTTTTCAACAACTTGACACTCAATGGTGTACCATGTATCAACAGAAATAGCGTTACTACCCGTACCTAAAGCGCTATGGTCTGTGGTAGAACCTCCCGCATTAACATATTCATCCTGAACAAAATTTCTTTGTCTTCTAGAGGGGGTGGTTGAAACACTGGATGAACTAGGATTGGAGGCATAAGACGATCTAAACGTATTGGCGTAATTAGCGTTACTATTATTAAACAAGTAAGCCTTTAAATACGCAGAGGTGTTATACGTCAATAATAAAAGTGGCTTACCGTCACTATCAGCAATTGCTGCTATACAGGTGTCATAACTTGAATTAATAGCAGATGTTTTAAATGCAAAGCCAAACGTAAAACTACCAAGAGCTTGCTGTTCTGCAAATGGAATCCTAGACCAAGTTCCGTGATTACCAGTGTAGTTAGTCGTTACGCCATCTTCTGTACGAGTATTTCTTCCTGTATGCTGTTCAAAATTTAATTTAAGACCGCTACTTCCAGCGTATCTTCCAGCCACATCAAATTCTGTCAAAGTTCCGGGTGTTACTGCGTACGCTGGACTATCACCTCCAGTCATAGAAGTTTGCGCTTGGTGCGACATGTCTATACCACCCAGAGCGCTTTTAGTTGTTGAATTAATAAGGTCAAAACCTTCTATATGAAGTATAGTCATACCGTGTCTCCTAGTAAATTTTTTATTTTGTCTTGATCTCTACCCAAAAAAGTTCCAAGAGAAACCCTTTCTGTTTCTGTATAAATTGAATGCCAAAAAGGAGATGAAGTATCTCTTGTATAAAAAAATCTAAAATTCCACCCCTTGTTTTCTAGGCAGTCAACAAAATCTCCGTTATCATCTTCATATCTAAAATATGACTTAGCTTGCTCTCTACAATAAGAGCAGTAAATTCTCCAGCCTGCTCTAGTGTTATTGTGCCAACCCATATAGCCATTTTTAGGATATTGCATTTTGCCGGTTTGACCACAAACAGAAAGCGCTAAATCTGAATTCTCAGAAACAAAAGAAGCAATACATTTAAAAAATGCGCCAGCCACACTAGAAGTTAACTGTGACGTTGTGCTAAAATTTGAGTCTAAATTTGCATTCAAGTGCTTGGTCTGTTTTAATCTATAACTTTCTTTTACTATGTCTAAGTATTCTCTGCTTGTATAATATTCGTTATTTTCATTGTCTATTAAATAACCTTTTAATACCTTGTGATAATCTAATAGGTCATCTAGCAATGCAGATAATTTTTCTGCATACTCTTCCTTTAGCAAATAACACTGTCTTTCAATAATCAAGCCCGCACCCCTCTCCAATTTGAGCATATATTTTGACAAATGTCATACCCAAGACCTATTCGCCATTCAAATGAATGCGCTGTTGACTTTCTTCCTTGATAAAGTGTAGAACCTTTTGGTAATTTATATAGTCTATAATTAAATCCTTGGTTTGTTTTTGAATATTTTATAGTGTTGTTATCGGTTTCGTAAAATATGTAATCAAATCCATCATCAGATTGTGTCCAAGATATACTCAGCATCCAAAGGTTGTCAAACTGGTATGTGTTATAAAGCCCGATAAATCCATCAGGAACAAAAAATCTCATAGGTCCGAACCCTTGAGAGCAACCCAAGCCTTTTATTGAGTTAAAGATATTTCTATATTGGTTGTATCCTAAATCAGATAATTCTTGCACCTCTGGGTTTGTAACAACGGGAGACTCCTCATCTGCACTTCCATCATCTCCGAATAAAGCAATTCTATTAGCTACCGCAGGAATCTCATCACTACTAATAATATTGTTTAGCGTTTCCATAGAAAATTCGTCATCTATATTAAAATCTTGAGGGAGATCAAGACAATTGTTGAATTGAGATAGATCACCCATAGAATCTATTTTAGCTTGTATAGTGGATTCTACTTGAGAAAAAATATCTGTACTTTTCAAATGGTACATTCCGGGATATATCATAAAAAGCTCTCCTTATTGTGTGAATAATCAAACTCACCTATCAGTCGTAGTTCCGCAAAATCTTTGCAGTCTAAATTTATCTCTGTTTGTTCTAATGTTTGTTTGTTTATAAAAATTAATCTGGCTTGCCTGTCGTTTCTGTTAGTCGCGCCAATTATATGAAAATCTTTATTTCCTGCATATCCTCTTATAAAATCTGCTGCAAAAGTTTTTATTCTGACGCAAGAATTATCCTCTCTAACGATGTAGTGAGAAATTCCTGTATCTAAAGTAGACACTATTCCACTATCTAAATATACACAATGCGCTGTTTTAGCGTGAAAAACTTTCCTTTGTAAGATATTAAAGTTTAAATCTAACTTCATAAACTCGCTAGGGCGTTCACCCCAATTATGCAAGATTATGTATAAAAACTCTCCGTCATAATGTAGGCTATTTATGTGGTTTTTGTCCATATCCCTGTAGTGTACAGGTCCGTTTATTTTTACCTCTTCTTGCTTTACAGGATCAAATAATATTTCTACTTTTTCTGACTCAATATCAAAAACATTTATACAATTTATAGAAGTATCTGATGCGTATACTTTGCCGTCTATTTCTAATATTTGATGTGGATTTCCGTGGTAAATATCATAGTGGTTTAGTTGATTTAGGTTCTTGTCAAACTTTATCAAGTTTGTTCTGTTTGCTACAAAAAGATTTTGCTCATTCCAAGAAAC
>MDSZ01251847.1_pt1 | contig 14387 bp, 2 predicted proteins | sample 811201 | NCBI WGS metagenome assembly MDSZ01 (sample SAMN05326647, study PRJNA326480) | marine metagenome | isolation source: seawater | place: Indian Ocean: North | collected 2010
CAATAGGAGGGCAAGAGGTTGTAGATTTAATGTATAACTTAACATCATTCCAACAACATGCTTTAAAATATAACTCTCATGGATTGTATAATCAATTTATAGAAAAAGATATAGCAGATAGATTTAGATCTAATATACGTAGTTCAAATTATATAGGATCATCTTTTCAGACTTTTGATGATAATGAATTTAAGATAAATAATTTATATAGACCTGATACTGTTGCAGTATCTATAAGCAATGACTTTTCTGAACCAATAACAGAAGACAATTCAAGATTTGTTTTAGGAGGTACATCTAGTCCTAATAGTAATTTACTTAGGCCTGAAGGACCATTTGGTAGAACTATATCAGCACATTATGGTGCTCTTAAATTTAATATAGACAATCAATACGGTCAATTAGATGGGATTAAGCAATTACAAATGAGAGGTTGTGTAGAAAAATTAGATCCAGAAAATCCGCCTGAGTTTTTATATACAAGTAAACCTATATTTAGTGGTGATGTATTTATATCTAGATATACAGAAAAATGTATAATGCCAATCTTTACAGATTTTTTAATGGGTCAATATGATGGTTTTCCATATGATTATAAATTAAGAGTGAATATTCCATATCCTAGATTTTGGATGGATACAAGAAAATTTGATTTGGGACAATTAGCACAAGCAGTAAGTACTCTTGGGCTTAGTACTTTATTACCAGGATCAGCGGATAGTCTTATGCCCAATGATTTATTTTATTTAGATAGAGGTGTAGGTAACTGTGGTTTTGCAAATAGTTTTGCTAATATATTTATAGGTGATGATTTGAATGCAACATTTGCTATGGTTCATGCATACATGTACACACATGTAAATGGTATAAATGATTTTTATGTTGAGACAGAAATTAATTTACCATATAGAGATTATGAGGAACCAGCTGAAAGAAGATTCTATGACATATATAAGTATAATGATATAGATCAAATGTTTCATGCTGAGATACAATCTTTTGATAATTTTTATAAATATGATGAATCACTAACTCCAACTAAGTTTTCTTCTCAGTTAACAACATTTGGTAGAATACAGCCAAGAGATTATGATCCTCTTGTTGCTGATACTTGTTTTACTAAATATCCTAAAAGATTAATTTATTCTTTACAAGCAGATCAAGAAGATAAAAGAGATTACTGGAGACAGTTCTTACCATATAATTATAAAGATTTTAAAGGGGAAGTAAGTGTAATAAAACCTTTTGATAAAACAGGTGCATTAGTATTTTTCCCATATTTATCTCCACAATTGTTTCAAGGAATAGAACAGATTAAAACTTTAACTGATGCAAAGTTAACAATTGGTGACGGAAGTTTATTTAGTCAACCTATGCAAAATGTTGTTAACGCAGACTTATCAAATGAGTATGGATCATGTGAAAGTTTAAGAAGTGTTATGAATACGCCAGCAGGTTTATTCTTTATATCACAAGCACAAGGTAAAATATTTCAATTTGTTAAAGGTAAAGGTATTACTCCTATTTCTAATTTAGGTATGAAGTATTGGTTTAATGAATACTTACCTTCAACTTTAATAAAACAATATCCTGATCTTGAGAACTCTCCATTAGGAGATAATCCAGTTGCTGGTGTTGGGTGTCAAACTATATATGATGCTACAGATGATATGGTTTATTTTATGAAGAGAGACTATAGAGTTAGAAAAGAACATATTGCAAATATTACATATGATGAAGATCAAGGATTTTTACTAAACAAAAAAATACAGATAACTTTAGGAGATCCAATATATTTTGAAGATTGCTCATGGACAGTAAGTTATGATCCTAAATCTAAAGCATGGATATCTTTCCATGACTGGCATCCTGAGTTATCATTACCAAGTATAAATCATTTCTTTACTACAAAAACTGTAGAGACTACAATACCTCAATGTCCTCCAGGATTCAATTTTAATCCTACTACAGGCTTATGTGAACAAGGATCAAATTTTGATGCTCCATCAAATGTAACTGTAGATGATATAACTGCTACTATTACAGGTGGTCCAGTAGGATGTAAGTTAGATATAGTTATTGCAATGGATGTTTCTGGTAGTACAGCGAATCCTAATTATCAACCATTTCAATTAGATGTTAATGGAAATGTAATTCCTGGTTCTAATGCATTAAATAATAATTCTGCGGCAACGGCACAATTATGTTGGTTAGATACTTTTATGAATGATCCGGCTATTAGAGTACCTATGGCAGCAGGAGATTTTCAAGTAGGATTTACAAAATGGTCTACAACCAGCCGTCATTTACTATCACCAGGAAATTTAAGTATGAGTAATACAGTAACAGGAGCACAAGCATGTAATTTATATACTACTGGAGGCGGTAGTTGGGTTGGTGGAACAGGAGGTTTTACTGATGTACAGCAAGCTTTACAACCTAACAATCCTCTAGGTACAGCAAATCCACCACTAATAACTGATGGTGCATTTGCATTACTAAATGATAAAGTACACAGTTCATTAGCCTTACAATATCCAGCAAGAGGGCAGGATCCTAACTTTAGACAAGTAATAATTCTTATTACAGATGGAACTGGTGGTACTCCAGCAATATTAGCTCAAATACGAACAATGCAATCAAGTGCTATAAATGAAACACCTCCTACTGCAAATCCAAGTGGTAGTGCAAATACTGGATCATGGGCAGCAGGTCAAGCCTTTTTAGGTAATAGATCTACTGCACAAGAAATTTATGGTTTATTTGTAGGTAGAAATCAGACTAGCCCACAGACATCAGTATTAATAAATTCAGCTACCAATACTACTTGGACTGGTTCACCCCAACCTCCTCCTAATGCAAATCCAGGAGTAAATCAATTTGGTGCTGATTCACAAGTTCAAGCAAGTATGGAAGCAGTGGCAGCACAAGTTGCAGGTGCAGTATGTGGTACTCCTTATGCATGTACTTGTCCAACAGGATATACCTTAGTTTATCCAAATCAAACATCTGGTTGGTATACTGATCAAACTGGTACATGTGATGTTGATCCACAGCTTAGACCTATTTGTAGACAGGTAACTTGTGATTGTGATCCAGGTGGTACATTAACAAGTACAGGTGTTTGTCCAACTACATTCCCTAATGGTTTAGGAGCAATAGGTGATCCAACATGGGTAAATCCTAATCCACTATTATGTAACTATAATACATTTATAGAAGTACAACCAAACTATAATGTTGGTTCATTCTGGAGACATAATGATAGATGTGATTTGTATGCAAACTTCTATGGTAAGAATTATCCTTGGGAAATAGATCTTATTAGTAACACAGGTCAAGCTGTTAATACAGTTAGAAGTATAGAATACCAATTAGAAACTTATGTACACAAAGGAGAAATGGATTATGCATGTGGTGGTGATGCATGGGAAGATTTAAATTATAACTTTGATCAAGCTATTATTTATAACAATGAACAAGTATCAGGATTGTTATTATTAAACATGGCTCCGTTTAATGATCAATGGGGACAGCTTAACTATCCTATAATAAATCCAACAAGCATAGATGTACTTTCTGCTAAAGTTGAACACAAATTTAGATTAAACCAATTCTGGGATATTACTAATGATAGAGGAGAGTTTACTAATGCTGAGCAACCTATATGGAATACAGAGTGTAATGGTTATATAAGAAACCTAAATACAGTTAACTTAAATTATAATAAGCCAGAAGTACAAAGAAAGAAGTTTAGACATTATTCTAATCATGTATTATTAAGAAGACAAAAATCTGATAACAGAAAAATGTTACTAAGATTGAACAATACTAAATTAAATCTATCAATGAGATAATGAAAAAGAGTTATAAAAAATCAGAAAGAAGAGGATTACCGGGTGGACCTAATGAAATGTTTACTTATGTAACAGGTGTGTTTTCTACAGAAGGATATAAAAAAGATAGTCCTGATGTAAACAATCCTTTTAATATTATTGACTCTGGATCTATTACTATGGAAGATGTAGAGTTTCCTGTTATGGGTATAGATAACTTAGGTAACAGTCAAATGATGATGCCTGGAGCAGAGTATCAGTTTCCTGGTGATATGGTGTTTGAATTACCTATGGCACAGAGAGGATTTAATTTTGATTTTAGTGCTGATGGTGTAAAAAATTTTAGAGAGAATTACCAAAAGCTTCTCACAGGAGCAGCACAAACTGTATTTGGTCCTCCTGCTGATCAAATTAATAGAGGAAAAAGATTACTAAGTTCTTACTCTCCAGGAATGGTGCTTAATTATAAGAACTATGAAGACGGAGATTACCTTCCTGTATTTAATAAAGCTAAAAATAAAGATGACGCATTTGAACAGGCACGTGCTGATCTAGGTCCAGGTAAAAGATTTATATATGACGGTGTAAGATATACAACAGACTATTATGGAGAAACAGAAGATGAACAGACTAACATTGCATTAGATAGAATAAAAAACTATTTAAAAGATAAACCAGGTGCATATGATAGATTTATAGAACAATGGAATAAATCAGGACAACCAAATTTTAGAGGCAAGGCTCCTGATACACCATTGTTTGATCTTTCAAAGTATGGTGCACAAGGTCCTTCTTTACAAGAAATTACTGAAGGTAGACCATTTTTTAATTCTTTTGCACCTACTAACACTATTTACTTTGGAGAAGATTTTGATGATCTTAGTGATTTAGAAGTATTTGAATTTGCTGTAAAAGAAATTCCACATGGTCAGCAATGGAAAGATGAAGGTACTTTCTCATTTAATACTAAAATTGGTAAACAGATTTTAGAAAATCTACCTAAAGATAAACCTTTGGCAGAATTGACTGAAGCAGATTTTAATAGAGCACAAAGTAAAACATATTATACAGAAGGTCATCTTGAACATGAGGCACATAAAATCATGGAAGAGGATATAACAGACTACATTCTTGGTAAAAAAGAAAGAGGTGGAGGTTTAACTAGACAGTTAAGAAACTTTGAATATGACAAGAAAAGAAATAAACGTTTTGCACAAGAAGGTGGAGAAAAAGTAGTAGATATAACTTTAGATCAAATAAAAGAAAAACTTTTTCAAACAGCAGAGAATTTTGGGAATCCAGGGTTTTATAATGATAAGGATATAAATAAAGCTCAAATAGTTAGGATGCCAACTGAAGATAATCCCTATGTTATTTTTAACTTTGGTGAAGGTGGTAATTATGAATATCCTGTAGATTGGTTCCGTACATCACGAGTAGAAACAAAACCAGTAAGTTCATTAGATTCTTCTGGAATTATGCCTATGAATGTTCTTGATTCAATAGAAGCTAGTCAGATAAATGTGCCAAGAATACCTACATCATATGAAGCTATTATATCTGCAGATGAAAACATGGCAAACCCTAGTCCTTCTTGGATGTCAAAAGAAATGAAAATAGAAGGGGATGAAAAAAGGATGCAAGAGCTTTTAGAAATGTTTGGTAATAGTAGATCTAGAGATGTACAAATTAATCCAATATATAAACAAGAAGGTGGTGGTGTAAATGAAGAAGGAGTAAAGCAATATACATTTTTAAAAGAATATATGAACTCACCTATGTATGCAGAAAGACTTAAGATAGAGTTTCCAGATTACAGTGATGAACAAATAGCAGAAGAAGCAAAAACTAGATTACAAAATGTAATGCAAACACGTGTAGGTTTTTTACCAGAGTCTAGTAAATATTCAGAGAGTATAGGAGATGTTCAAGGATTTGTAGATCCTGAAAATTTTCCTGACATGATGATGTTAAGACCAGAGTATTCTGCACTTACACCTGATAACCCTCCCTATGCTTATAATACTACACCAATACATGAATGGCAACACGTAGCTGATGAAGTTGGTAATAGAATGCCACAGTCTACAAAAGATCTTATATCTTCTTTTACAAAAGATAATGTATTAGATATGCCTAAAGAAGATTACTATTATACTAAACCAACAGAGATAGTAGCAAGAATACAAGAATTGCGTTATCTTTTAGATGATCAAGGTATATATGATGCTAAGAAAGATAAGTTTACACAAGAAGATTTGGATAAGGCTAAGAAGAATGATAGAATAAAATATAATGCACGCTTCCAAGATTTGATGGATAACATAAAATCAGATGAAGCTCTTATAGAATTAATGAATAGTATTGCTGCTATAGACACTATGGAGCAAGATGATACTATGATGGCACAAGATGGGATAGAAATACCAAAAAGAATAGGCACTAGAAAAAATGCTGATGGTAGAGAGTCTACACATCTTATGAAGGCTGAACAACTTGAAGATGGTAATTGGGTAGCATTCCCTTCTTTGTTTCAAAATGAAGATGGTAAATGGATAGATATGTCTGGTGAAAAAGATTGGATGAAGATCTATAATGAAGCACTAAAAAGAGGTGAAGTTATAAACTTTGGTGATGACAAAGAAACTGCTATTAAGTTTGGAGAAGGTTCTTGGAAATCTAAAATGGCAAAAGGCGGATCAGTTAGCTGGCAATGGAAAGGTAAAACTTATTCAGGCACACTCATTCCTAGCATGGAAAATGAAAAGAACAGATATGCTAGAACTAAGAACGGTAAGATTAAAACATTACCTAAAGCACAAAGGGGTATGATTGTAAAGTTAGCTAAGCTTTTAAAGAATATTGAGTTTGATGATTTATTACCTAAACCATCAGAAAAAATGATAGACATGACTAAAGATACTCCAAAGTCACTACCTAGACCACGTAAAGAGGATTACACATTCTATAGATATGCAGAAGATGACAGTGGTATTTTAGATCCTCTTGATTTTGGAAATACAAAAACAATTTTAAATGAACAAGCACCAGAAAATTTAACTTTCTTTGCACCAAACACTTGGGCATTTGATGGTTATCAAGGTGCTAAAGGTAGTTTATTTGGTGCAAACATAATACCAAAGAAACCATATATGCCGTATAAAGGTCAAGTATGGGATAGTAAAACTATACAGAAATTAATAGATGAAGGTTATGATGCTATATTACCTATGTATGGTAAAGGTGATGATATAAGAGATGCACATGAAATAATACCACTTGATAAAAATATTATTACAAACTTAAAAAAAATAAAACAAGCAGGTGGAGACATAGATTTATCTGGTGAAGAACAGAAAGATTTCTTAAAGGAGTGGTTATACTCTCCTATGGGTCAACAAATGTTAAGTAATAGTTTTAAAGGTAATCAAAGGCTTATAGATGATAGAACATTTAAGAGAGATACATTCTTAGATGATGTTGATATAGAAACAGGTGTTGGTGATTTTTCTGGTAGATATAACAGAGGACCACATAGAATACAAATGAATGAAAATTACTTAGACCGTTTTGGATATTTACTAGGCAAAGAACCTAAAGATGTATTACTACATGAACTATCACACGCTCAAGACTTTGGAGGTAAGTACGGTGGTATGAATAAGTTGAATATGCCTTTATCAGATGTTAAGTTTATAGAAAGCCTAACTAAGAGTAGTATTAAAGATAAAAAGAATTATGATCTTAGTAGAGATGAGATAAAAGACTTAAGATATTATGGAAGTCCTACAGAAGTAAGAGCAAGACTTAATGCTCTTAGATATTTTTATGAAACAGACGCAGCTGGTGGTAAGAATGAAAAAGGGTTACCAAGTATTTTTAATTCACCGGTAACACCAGAGATGCAAGAAAGTATGAAAATAAATGATCAATATAGAGACTTAAAAAAAGTATATACTGATGATGAGATTTTACAACTTTTAAATACTATATCTTATCAAGAATCTGATTTCAATAAGGAAGCAGACAAGTTTATATATGCAAGATATGGTAGTGAATTACCTAAAGCTCAATACGGAGCTCTTAGAAATCTTATAAAGAAAGGTGGTCCAAAGATTATGAAGTATATAGATAATCTATTAGGCAGAACAGATGATGTAGTAAAGGCTGCACCAGAAGTTTCTAAACAAAAAGGTATGTATAAAATGCTTCCTATAAAAAAATTAGAATACCCCACACACTATGGTGATGTAACTTTTGCTGATGGTACTATACAAAATGCTTTAGATATGTTAAAAGCACAAGGAAAGTATGCTGATGACGTAGGGTTTCAGATAAAAGATTTAGTAGGTGAGAATATACAGTACTTAGGTAATCAAGGTGGTAGAACTATTGTTAATGTTCCATTACCAGATGGGAAGAGTCAATTGTTTTATAAGTCTACTGACTTAGCAGGTAAAGGCACAGAAGGTGTTTGGCAACCTTATGCTGGTCATGCAACTGTAAAAAGACCTGGAGGTGATAAAATTCAAAATTGGTTTATTAAAGATGAAGGTTTTGAAAATTTTTATGATAGCCAATCATTTAGAGACATAGCTGGTAACTTAGATAGAATAGCAGCAGAACAAGGATGGGATATGTCTGAGCAAATACTAAAAAGTAAAATGAAAGATGGTGGTGATTTACCAAAAGCTCAACGTGGATTAATTAATAAGCTCATAAAAAAAGGAGCTACATATGCAGATGATATTCTTAAAAGATTTTCTGATGGTGCAAGTAAATTTGATGATATAATGAAATTACCAGATGATGAGTTTAAAACAATTACAGGTAGTAGTAAAGACTATTGGAAGTTGATAGCTGATAAAAGGCCTGAATATAAACAAAGACTTATTAATGCATATGATAATATGTGGCAACCTTCTGATAAGATTCTTAACATGGTTGATAAAACCAAGAATGAGTTAAGTGCTTTCTATAAATCTCCTCAATATAAACAACGTTTAATAGATGGTATGAAAATATCTTCTAAGGAAGCAGATACAATGATAGATGATCTTATAAAAGAAATGGATAATGCTACTCTTAGATTTAATAATTCTCCACTACCTATGGATGGGGTAGGTTTAGCTTCTTCTGGATCACCAACAGGTTCAGTTACATTTACTGACAAGATGCTTGACATGTCAGATGAACAAATAGCTGATTTAATAAGACATGAATTTGCTCATGTAGGTACGTATGGTAGAGGTCCAGCAGGTAAAATTTTAAATTCATTAGATACTCCAAAAGTTCAAAAGTCTACAGCTCAAATATGGAATCAAAGTGATAGAGGTAAACAACTTTTTAATTATCACAATAACCCTGATGAAGTAAGACAAAGAGCTATCAACGCATTAAGTTACATGCAAAAGAATAAACTTAGTGTAGATGAGTTTATGGATATACCATATGATAGAATAGTTAACAATGTAAGATCTGGTAAAATGTCTCAAGATCTTCTAGACCTAAGACAATTCTTTGATCCAAAAGATATGAAAAATTATCTTAACAAAGCATTTTCTATTGCTGCACCAATTGGCATTGGCTCAACAATGTTACCAGACAAACAAGTGGGAGGAGAAGAAGGAGAATTTCAGCTTCCTTTTACAAAAGAAGATTGGGAATACTATAGAAGTAAATTTAAACCTGCACCATTCCCTCCTCCTGGTATGATTCCTACACCTGAACCAACAATGGCAGCACAGTCACCTTCTGGGATTACTCCTGAGTTATTATTTTCTCAAGCATTTGTAGAATCAAAGTTAGACCCATCTATAAAAAATGATAAAGGTTATATGGGATTAGGGCAGATTGGGAAAGGTGTTATAGAAGATTATAAAAAGGCTAATAAAGTTTCTGAATTAGATCCATTTAATCCTCAAGATAATTATAATGTTCAGAACTGGTATATGAATAAGATATATAATTCTGAATGGATTGATAAACCAAATCAATCTGATGATGTAAGAGTAGCAAAGACTTTAGCAGCCTACAGTTTAGGACCTACTAAAGCTAAAAGGTTTTTTACTAAGTTTAAAGAAGATGGAAAAGATATCTATAATTCATTTGACTGGTTAGATGACTTACCTGATGAGACTACTAAATATATTAAGATGATATTGAAGGGAGAAAATACTCAAAAAAGACCACGTGTTCAAGAGTATATCCAAGATGCTTTAACTAATGATAAGTATAAATCAATAAGAGATCTTTACTTTAAACGTTTAGGTGGTGAAAATAAAATACTAAACACTTATGTAGACTACATTAATGGAAACGTTTCTGATGAAAGAAGTGAAAAAGTATATAATAAGTTAAATAGAATACATTTAAAAGATGCAAAGGAAAAAGGAATGAGTGTTCCTAATTATATTATGACTTACCTAGCAGGTAATTCTTAAACCTTAAATATTAGTGAATCTCCTTAATTATTTGTATATTAATAATATAATATGAGCAAAGTGAATTTAAACAAAATAAGTGTAAAACAGCAAGGTGGTCAAATGATTCCAACAGAGCCAGGCATGAGAAATGAGCCACAGGTTAATCCTGCTGTTATGCAAATGACTGAACAAATTCAAATGTCTGTCCAAGGTGGTCAAGACATTATTGATATTGTTGTTAGTTTAACAGAACAAGGAAATGATCAACAGCTTATAAGTCAGGCACTTATGATGGGTGGTATGGAAGAACAAGATATTTTTTCTGTGTTTGAACAAGTACAAGAAAGAATGCAACCTGCACCACCATCTACTGCATCAGAGGTGAATGCTAATCCACAACTGCTAGCTAGAAATGAAGAACTAGAAAAAATGCCTACAGATTTTTTAGAAGGTGTTGAGACAGATATTATTGGAAAGTCAGGTATAGAGATCAAACCAGAGAATAGAGGTAAATTTACAAAGTGGGCTAAGTCAAGAGGTATGGGAGTCCAAGAAGCTGCACGTAAAGTATTAGCTAATAAAGACAAGTATCCACCTTCTGTAGTAAAGATGGCAAACTTTGCACGTAACGCTGCTAAGTTTAAAAAAGAAGAAGGAGGAGAAACTTTTCCAGATCTTACAGGAGATGGTCAAGTAACTCAAGCAGATATACTAAAAGGTAGAGGTGTATTTCAAGATGGTGGTGAGAGATCATTATTGCAAAGGTTTACAGATGGAGCATTAGAAACAACTATAGATGCAGTTAATTATATACGTGATAATGCATTTGTAAATGAAGATGATGATTTTATAACAAAAGCTATAAAGAATCAGAATAATCCTTTACTACAAGCAGATAATCTTCTTCAATTAAGTGGTGTACCAGCTAACCTTGTTAGAGAAATTATAGAAGGTGTAAGTGATAAAGGAGATGGAGAATTTAATGCAGGTAATATAATACCTGATTTTTATGGCACTACTATATTAACAGGTGATGAGGCACAAGTTCCTGTTTCAGAAACATTAGGTATAGATAATACAGCGGGTGCTATAGCAACAGATATGGCATTAGATCCACTTTCATATGTTGGTGCAGGAGTTGTAAGAAATGCAGTTAAAAGTTTTGTTCCTAAAATAGCAAAGTTTATAGGTAGGAGTGCAGATAATTTAGGAAGACTTATACCAAGAGAAGAAGGTGGTGAACCAGACAATGAAGGATTCCGTGCATTACCTGATTATGTACAAGATAAGATAATGAAAAGGGAAGAAGGTGGTGATTTAGATTTTTCACAACAATTTTTAAAAGACAATCCTACTTATTATGGAGGAGGTTATAATCCAAATTCATATGATCAAAATGCTGTAATAGCAGGAATGTTTGGTGGAGCAGGAAGTCCTATAGGTAATGCAGTAATGACAGGTTTAAATATCTATGGAGATTTATTTGGCAATCAAATAGATCCAAGAACAGGATTAAAAAGAGGAGTATTCCGTGACACTGCACAGAAAAGAGATCTTTTTGAAATGAATAAACCACTTTATTATGATTATAAAGTAGAGGTAGATGATTCTGAAGAAAATATTGCAGCATTAGCAGACTATTATAAAGCAGCTTATACAAAAAAATTAGAGGATAGAGAATGGGAACAAATGCAAGCAGATATAAGAGAAGCTGAAGCTAGAAGAAAGTTAGAAGATAAGCAAATTAATATTAAAGAGATACTAGAAAATGCTGATAAGAATCCATTAGGTTTAAGTGAAGAAGAATATGAAGTGATAACTACTGGTTTTCCATTAACATTTAAAGAAGGAGGTCCATTGCCAAAAGCACAAAGTGGTATTCCAAGTTTTGAAGATTACATGAGACAGTTTTCTCAAACAGATTATATGAGAGACACACAAAATATAGCTGATTTACAATTACAACAAAGGTTTCCAGATTTAGGACCTACACCTCAACAACAGGATGATCAAATGTTTTTTGAAAATTTAATTGAAGGGGCTCAAGGTACAGATATTGAAGAGTTAGATGAGGTAGTAGTTACTGCTGGTGAACCTACTTTAGAAGAATTATTAGCAAACGTAAATTTGCCTGAAGTTAAACCTACAAATCCTATAGGAGGTACTATTGATATGGCTATGGATAGCCCTGCTATGAAACAGTTTGCTGCAGCATCTGATGCAATTGTAGGTTTATCTAGTGCAGGAAATGCTATTTTTGATGAGATTAAAGCATATAAAGCTGGAAGAGATAGAGCTGAAAATCTTTTTGCAGATAATCTATTTGCTACAATGACTGATGATCCTGGATTATTAGGTAATTGGAATGCTTTGACAGGACAATTCCGTGGTGCTAAAAGTAGAATACCTGGGTATGATAATTTTTTCCAACAACCTAGTCAAAGATTTTCTAAAGAAGGTGGTGAAAAAGGAGAAGCTGCTTACCTTGCTAATAGAGATAGAGTTATAAAAGCAGCAATGGCTCAACAAGATAAAAAACAAAAAGGTGGTCAGGTTGTAGACCTTGATCAAGATATGATTACACAATTAATAGCAGCTGGTGCTGACATTGAAATATTATAATTATGGCTAAAGTAAAAATAAATAAATTGCCAGAAGGCTTTGAGTTAGTTGATGGTAAAGTACAGAAGGTTGCTAAGAAAGAGTACGGTGGTACTACTGGTGATCAAGTAGATTATGGTTTAGTTACAACACCACAAGAATACTATGGTCAAACTAATTTTAATAATAACTTAGACAATGATGTTAGATATAGTTTAAGTAGAGTACCAAGAGAAGATGCAAATGTAGAAGCTGAGGGAGGAGAGACTGTACTAGCAGACTTAAATAACAATGGGCAATTTGGTTTATATGATATTAATGGACCAAGACACTCTAGTGGTGGTGTTCCTATGTTTTTACCAGAGCAATCTTTTATCTATTCTGACACAGCAGCTTTAAAGTTTAATAAAGATGAGATGGCTGAGTTTGGTATTGAGTCAGGTAAAAGAAAGACACCAGCTAAAATATCAAAAAAATATCCTTTAAATCCTTATCTTGGAGCAATCAATGATCAATATGCGGATGATATATCTACACTAAGTGCAGAACTTATGTTGAAGAAAAACATGAATAGTTTGTCTAAATTAGCTTATGGACAAGAACTAAAAAAGAAATTTGAAGATGGTGTGCCTTTAGCATCATATCCATATTTACAAAGTCAAGGTGTTGATCCTATAGACTTTACTGCAAAGGTAGAAGAAATATCTAAGAAGCAAGCACAACTAAATTTATTGGAAAGCTTACCGCCTGAACAACAACAGGCAGTTATAGCTTTACAAAATATGATACAACAAGTTGATCAGACACAAGCACCACAACCAGATCAATTTATAGAATACTCTCCGGTTGGTGCTACTAATGCACCACAACCTACTGTTGCTAGTGAACAACAATTAGCTATGGATAATCAACAAATGCAACAAGATATGATGGCTCAAAGAGGTGGTCAGACAGCAAGCAGCTATGCAAAAGAGCAAGGTATAGCATGGCCTAATGATGTTAAAGATCCTATATGGAATGAAGACACTAAGAAATGGGAGTTTGATGATGGGACACCTCCTTTGACAAAAGCTCAAGCTAGAGGTTTAGCAATGAGATTTAATAGTGGACAACCTGTAGATGATATGTATAAGATCACTGTAGAGGAGGATGTTACTTCTACTGATGATGCACCAGCTATAGATAATAATAATGATAGAAAAATTAAGAATCCATTACCAAAAGGTCATCCGCAATATCAAGATTTTGAAGATGCAATAAACAGAGGGTATGTTATAGACATTATTCCAAAGTATGATCCAGTTGAAAGAAAGACTACTTATAAATTAATGGAAGAAGTACCTAATAAACTAAACTTACCTCCAAGAGTAGAGATTTTAGATAGTGAGGTAAAAACAGTACAGAGAGATGAGAGTAAAGCTATAGATATATTAAAACCAGATGAAAAGAAAATATTAGGTATTGTAGAAGAATACCCTAATGTTTCATTTAGAGCAGGTATTTTAGCTGGTAGAAAAAGAGATCC